>Ga0209596_1000002_pt1 | contig 297898 bp, 368 predicted proteins | sample M_130807_MF_Meta_FD_187314 | JGI IMG/M metagenome (GOLD analysis project Ga0209596, IMG submission 187314) | Freshwater microbial communities from Lake Montjoie, Canada to study carbon cycling - M_130807_MF_MetaG (SPAdes) (version 2) | ecosystem: Environmental > Aquatic > Freshwater > Lake...
GAATAGCTTTACTCCCAATGCCATAGGTTCTTTTGTCGTTAGCCAGAAAGTTTTTTCTTGGCTAGCTTCTTCATCGGCAAGAGAATATCCTGGCATGCGTGGTTTAACACCATCCTCTTGCGGTTGAGCTTCTGGCTCCTCGTGGGAGGAGTGGATCCACCCTCTTCAGGAAACAAGCCAAATGTCTTCATTGTCGCAGGCTTGTTAACCCTGGGCTTCTCCAGCCTCTTCTTCACAAGCGTACGCCAGATCTTCCGAAACTTTCTCTTCATCACAAGAGCCTCATCAGGGGGAAGGCTTGACAAGACGATGCAGATGTCATTGCTCACAGGTTCAATGGGCGCAATTCCCATCATGTGCCAAATGGCATTGAGCAACATCCGATCATGTTCGTTATTCATTTTCAATTTCCCCTGGATACAGACCACTTCAGGTAAGTCTTCAAACACGCTAGCTTCAGAGAATCAAATGCTTCCTTTCGAACCGTTAGCTTGAGCCTCTTCGCCAACTTCCATCCCCTGTGCCACGCCTCGATCTCTTCCTCAACACAAGCGACCTTGTGCTGGAAGGTCCTGTTGACACCCGGATGACTCATGAACGGATAACCCATTCCGAATCGATCGTGATTTTCGTTCGAATTAATCAGGAAGTGACCACACTCGTGGAGCAGGTACATGAACTGGTTCTCAGGTTTCGCCGAAGAACAGATGGAGATGTTCTTGTTTTCATGGTCGTAGGCACCTGCTAGCTTTGACTTGAAGGTTACCGAGATTCCTTTTGAGGCGCACCAATTAACCAAACGATCGAGATTGCGAATAGAAACAGTATCAACACACCATTGCATCTCCAGGGTTGTCTTGGCCGTCCCGGAACGCAGGTCCCGCTGAAAGCGGTCCCACGCCCGGGTACGCCAGAGCTCCCTATCAAAGCTCCGACCGGCCGTCGATGACATCGACATCACTTCCTGCTCTTCTTGGCTCGAGCAGGTGCTTCAGTTGTCTGTCCGCTCAACGCCTTGGCCTGTGTCTCCTCGTTAACGCCAAACACCTCGAGGATGGTCGAAACACAATGCTTGTGAACCTGCTTCGAGAGAGCCAGATTCTCAGTGCCATTGCTCGTCATTTTCGACCAAGCCGACACACGAAGTTCACCAGGGAGATCCTTCATGAACTTGTGAAGATTCTCACCTTGCTTGTCGGTGAGCTCCTTCAGGGTCTTGGTGATGTAGTCAGCCACCTTTTCGATCAGGACATTCTGTTTCTCCTGGCCGAGCTTGGCAACCTTCTTCTTCACCTTGTCATAGTCGCTCAACACCTCCTCGCCGGTGACCTGATTGTCGATGGTCTTGGCGAAGGAGTGATAGGCGATGGTCGCCTCCGTGCCGACGTAGCCGAGGCACATCGGGTAGAAGAGCGGGTCGTTGGGCTGGTCGGCAATCCCGGCCGTGACCAGTGCACGGCTCAGGCGCTCCCACGAACGGCGGCTAGGCGTAACCTTGCCAGGCTCCACGTCCTTGGGCGCATCGAGCCACTTCTCGTTGCTGGCGATAAAATCGACAACGAATTCGTGGACGCCACCATCCGCTCGGGCCCACGTGGCCCAATCCTCAACCGTGGGAGTTAGGTCGATGGTCCAGAAGCGGTCCAGGAGGGCGGGATCCATCTCGTTAACGGTGTAGCTTGCACCGGTGTTGACGGCCGCATAGACGCGTGTCTTGGGATGGAGCTTCCATCCGTTTAACTCGCGGTCCAGGACGATCTGGAAAGCGGCCTGTTGCACCTCGTTGGTGCCGCGATTTAGCTCGTCCAGGAAGAGACAGACAGGCTCCATGCAGGAACGCTTGAACCAGTCAGGAGGGTTGAAGCGAGTCACCTCGCCGTCGGTGCTGGGGAGACCGACCATGTCGCCCTCGGTCATTTGCGAGAGACGGCGGTCAATAACATCCAAGCCAAACACCTTCGCAACCTGCCGCACAATCTGCGACTTGCCGATACCGTGTGGACCACGGAGCAGCACCGAGTCGAAGGGAAGCTTGGAAGCCACGGACATGAAGGTCTTGATGCTCATCGTCGTCATGCTGTATGTTCTCCTGATTCGCTGTCAGTTGATAGTTTAGTTATGCTGCTTGCTCAGCCGACCTTGCACCCCTCAGCAAAAATTTTTTCAACCTCAATTTTGAGGAGCTTGTACGCAATACGCCAGTCACGATCCTTGGCAGTCGCAAGCTGCTGGTCGTTCACCGTCAAGGCTGTGACATAATACTTCCCAAGCCTTTCTCCCGTCACGATAGGCTTGAGAGACTTGCCAAAGAGCTCAGTAAACTTGAGCTCAACCTGCTTCTTAGGGTTCGGCTTGAACATGTTCTTATACTACCTCAGGAGCCTGCAGGTTTGCACCGGCAAGATAATTTTCCTTCTGTTTTTCACTGGCAATGTCAAAGGATGGTCGGTCACAATTGGCACAGAGGAAGTCCCCTGCCTCGTCCACCGTGCCCACGTTCTTATCGGTACAGACAACACAATACTGGGTGCAGATCTTGTAATTCTTGTTCATTTCATCTTTCCAATTTCTTCTTTGAGCGCCTTATAAGACCAAAAGCAATACATCACCGTCAACACGAACCAAAACAGCAAAGCCATCTCGAGGAGAGCAGAGTTCCGAGATGCCCAGTACGTGTTCAGAACAGTGCTAAGGAATCCGTAAGAAAAAGACATGTAAATCACCGTCACAATGAATAACGGCATGTTGTCTTCAACCAGTCTTCTCTGTGTACGATCTTGCCAGAATGCTCCTGACCGGCGCATCGGCCGCCTCGAGAGTCACCAGGATGTCATAGAGCTCACCCAGCCTGGCATTGTTACTCTTCTTCTCAATCTCGAGAAGCGTTGCCACCGTACGGCGAGCCGCCAAGGTGAGCTCCGTAAGCCTCTCAAGCTGATCGATCTTCATGTCTTCGTCCATGTTCAATCTCCAATCGTGTTGCTGTTGTTGATGATCATCACGGTGTAGGTGTCGCCCTCGATAACCACCTTGGGCTCACGTACACACTTCAACATCTCGCTGAACCTCTTCACCATGCGTTCAGCTGCCTCCTTCACCTCAGGCTTGTGGCTGTCAAGCGGCGCCAACCTGAAGGTGAGATAGTAGCCTGTGTAGTCGATCCAGGATCCCTGCTCGAGCACGGAACCGAACTCCTCGAAGATGAGACATCTGAAGTGCTTGGAGACAGCTTCGGTTACCTGCCTGAAGATGCGAGCAACCTCACCGAGAATTTGGTAGTAGTGCTCGTTGAGAGCGTCAGCCGGGGTGAACGGGTACTTGATCACATATCCTCCGAGGTAAACCAGGCGACATCGCCCTTGGTGTTCTTGAGACCGAACCGGGCAGCCCACGTGCCACGGAACTGGGTAACCTTCTTCCAGAAGAGACGGCCGGTGAAACCCTTCACGGTGAGCTCCGTGCCGTTGGCGGGAAGGTTGACGAAAGCAGCCTCGGCGTCAACCTTGGTAGCGGCAGCCTTCGCCTCACGCTTGGCTTCCCGCTTCGCCGCATGAGCCGCCTCGGCAGCGACACGCTTCTCCTCATTGATCCTGCGCGCCGCGGCAACAGCAGTTGCCTTGGCGGAGCGGTCGCGGTTTGAGGCATCCATATAGGCTTCCCAGGCGATGAAGTTGGCCCACATCAGGGGATCACCCGAGACGAAGGTAGCAGCGTCGGTTTGAGGGTTAACGAGCTTGCTGGCCATCCGGTCGCCGTGAAGGTTGGTGCAGTCGACCCAAGCGAACTGCTCGAAGAACTCGAGCTCGCGCACCTTGTCGGTGAGGTAGTCAGGCAGCTGTTCGTGGTCTCCGCGCAGCGAACCCCAGTGAGCCCGGGGACGATCGGTGTTGATGTGCTCCGGCGGGATGCCGTGGGTGCCGAGCCACACCAGGGCGTAGGTGCACTGGGTGGTGCGGTAGTCGGAGTAGTCCATCGTGTCGGACCAGTTACGGGTCTCGGTGGTGCGCTCGACGCGGAGCACCCGGCTAACGAACACCTCAGACTCGAGGTCGATGTTGTTGTCGTAGTCGCGGGTGATGAGGGTGATTGCCATGTCGTTCGCTCCGAGTTATCGGGTGGCTCCATTGCCACCTGATAGAATTAGTATACCAAGCTGGTTGCCGACTTTGCACCGGCGATGTTCGTGCGGAAGCAGACGCGTCCGTTCTCGATAACATACTCCCATCCCATCAGCTGCGCAAAAGCATACGCCTCGCGGTGATCAATAGGACAGACAGGAGCATGGTCGAGGTGGTGGAAGTGGTTGCATGGGTTGTTGTCGTTGTCGAAGGCGTCCGGGCCCTCGACGATGAACGTGGTATCGAGCGGAGCATAGGTGGGGTTGTTGACGCTATCATCGAAGCAGACGTAGAGCATGATGTATTCCTTTCAGCACTGGGTTGAGGTGATCAGTCGTTGAAGATCTCGATGGAGATCCCATCAGTCGACTTGAACTGGAGGGAGATGACGTCTCCGTGCATCCGCCTAGGGCGGTCAAAGACGAATAGCTTCGAGACGCCGGTCTTGGATGATCGCACGTAGAATCCCTCGTCCAGGGAATCGTTGCTCACCTGTGCCACACGGAAATTCGGAATGGAGCTCATCTCGCACGTGCCGAGCTTGCCATCCCAGACGAAGAGACGGCCGTCATATACAGGAACTTGCTGCTTTCCGTTAACCTTCATATTCATGGTTATACCTCCCCCGTTGTTGACTTTGCACCTTCAAAGAGAATTTTCTTCAGTCACCTTACGAAGACAGGAGCACACTCGTAGAGGGGAGAGCTGGAGACCCTGATGTTGTAGTAACCCCTCTTCTCGAGGGCCGTGACGGCCGAGGGTACCTTATTGGAACTGACCTGCTTGCGTCCAGGCTTGCCTGCGGGAGTGCGGTAGGCGAGCTCATATACGCTGATCTTCTCGGCGAAGCTGCTCATGTCCAATTCCTTTCCATAAATCAAAACTAACACTCGACAACGCGACATTGCACCAAAAAACAAGAAAAAAATTTCTTTGCGCAATATTGCGGTGCTTTTGAACAAATTTATTTTTGGTGTGCAAAGCGTGAACTGGGCGAGGTACAACAGGATAATCGATGGACTTCAACGATTTCCTGAAGGAAGCACTTGAACCTGACGTCAACCTGAGGCAGGGACAGAAGCTCATGATCAACCTTCACTCGGTTCGGAAAGACCTATACGGGAAGCTCTTCAACGGCTCACTCGAAGGCAAGACTTTTTCGTGGGTGTTGTACGACTGTTTCTACGAAGACTAGAAGATGTGGGCGACAATTGAGTGGCTTGGAGAAAACTGGTGCAAAGTCGGCAACGAGTGAGGTGCAACTGAATCATGAACGAAGAAGTCAACGTGACGTTAACTGCTCGTGAGCTTGTCGACACGTATCGTGCCGTGCGATCCCTGATGGGTCACTCGTGTCGGACGAAGCTATCAGTAACTACTACGAGCGACTGGACAGAATTCACTCCAAACTGATTGATGCAACTGTGCAAGTGGCTTCCAAGAACAAGGAGGATGGACAATGAGTAACACACGTAAGGTAACGAGACTTCTTATTGACATGATGGATAACGGCGTGCTTGATCCTAATAATCTGGCTCTGCTGTGTCTCGGTTACATGTCTGAAGATGACGTGGCTGATATGGCTCGCCTCAACGATCTTCTCGAGGAGGAGGAGGATGATGATGCATGATTGAGCCAATAGTCGAATTCAGACTGGAGCGTGTGGAAAATCGGCCGGACCGGTTTAACTATTATCCCATAGGCAATGGCATGGTGGCGTCCATACAAGCTGGACATGCCAACTATTGTCATCCTCGAATTACAGATCCATCGTCTGACGCTTACACCGAATTTGAAGTTGCCCTATTCTTCCTCAACGAGTGGTACCACCCTCACACCAACGAGAAGCTCTGTGACAGAAAATGGGCTTCGCATTGGTCGCCTAACGACCAAGTTGGAGCCTACGTTCCCCGGGTAGAAGTTATCAACATGATCAACGACCTTCGAGATTATTTCAAGGTCACGTACGCAGGAAAGGAAACAGACACATGATGATCAAGGCGAATGACGTTGTCTTCTGGAAGGGTCCCAATGGTCTCTACCGCCGCTGGGCAGACGTGGTAGACACGAACGGTGACCAGGTAAAGATCAAGCTCCGCCACGACATTTTCGACTACGACCCTTGCAACGGAAAGCGCCACCTGCGGGAAGGAGAGATCCTCAGTGTGCCAATCAACGAAGTCATTTACAACAGCGAATACTATCGATCGAAGGAGAAGATCAAGGATCACATGGAGTCAGTGAGGAAAGAAAGCAAGAAACCCATTGCCGTAGGAGAAATCTGGTGAAGAAAGTCATTTGCTTGCTGTTGCTTGCTTCTTTCACCCTGGTTTCAACAGCACAAGCTGGCACGGCCGAGTGCGCAACCATCACAGACCACGACACAAGAATGATGTGCTTTGCCTCCCAAACTAACAACTCCTCGTACTGCTCTTTCATCAAAGACCACGACAAGCGTGCACAGTGCCGCATTATGACGGGGAATTAAAATAATCTCACCCGTCGGTGCAAAGTCAACTCCGAACAAGGTAATCTAGAACCATGAAGACGAAGAAGAGCACCGACGAGCTGGAAAACGACGACTTCATCATCGAATCCCCCGCCGGAGAATCCTCCGACGACTGGGACACCGTCTCCGATAACGTTCCACGCTCCATGCTCGGAGCTCCTTCAAAGGATCGATCAGCCTCACGACCGGACATCTCCAAGCTCCCCAGCGGAATCGGACCTGACGGAATCCCAACCTTCGTGCGAGGTGACAAGGTCGTCATCGAACGATACTCCGGAGCACTCAAGGGTCACCCGTACCTCGACACCCGTACCTACGTCATCCAGAACGTAGACACGGTCACCGGAAAGATCACCATGTACGACGCCGCCCAAGGCCAGTTCGCCACCGACAACTGGAAGGCCGGACTGCAGAACGGCAACGTCTACAAGCTAGCCAAGAATACCACCATCGATCTCTCCTCCAAGCGCAAGCGCGGTCGTCCCCGCAAGAACCCCGACGCTCCCACCAACGTCGCCAAGCCCCCTCCCGCCCTCGACGCCAACGGCATGCCCGTCGTCAAGAAGCGCGGCCGTCCCGCAGGCTCAAAGAACCGTCCCAAGGAAGTCATCATCAACGAAAAGCGGGCAAAGAAGGACGCACGATTCTTCAAGCGCTACGCCAAGCACCCTTCCTCCCACCAACAGAAGGCCGATCCCAAGTGGATCTTCCTCCTCCCCATGGTCGACCTCCTCAAGGTCCTCACCAGGTAACCCATGCAAGGCTCACTCTGGCGGGTGAAGATGCATGTCTACGGACACACCTTCAATGGGAACGGTGACATGTTCCTCTTGAAGCCAGGTGAGCTCGTCGTTGTAGGAGACGGAATGGTTCAAGGCGACATGCTAGGGTGGGCAGACTCACAATTCAGACCATTCGATCGAAAACTCGTGAACGCCCATCTGTGGGTCAAGGTGCTCCTACCACGCCAGTGTTGGATGAATCGGACATACTTCAACCGTGATTCCATGTGGCTGGATAGGGTCTCATGAGGAGGTTCGAGGCGGGCGACTTGATCACCCTGAAATATGCGTACGCTTACTCCCCATCATCGATCGCACCCGCAATCGTACTCGAGGTCATTCGAGGTGGATACAAGGTGCTCTTCCCAAACGGCGTCTACGAACTCAGCTCAGACTACGCCCACGAATCATGCCAACTTCTTCAAGATTTCGGTGCAAAGTCAACATTCGCTGAAGTATAACTGAATTGAAGGTGAGGAAAGGAAGGGCAAGAACGTGAACAAGAACGTGAACAACTTCGTCGTCCAGGTTATCGAGCACTACAACGACCGCGGCGGTGACGGTGGCATGGCCACGACCATCGTCGGTGTGGTGAAGACCCTCGAGGCGGGCATGCAGATGCTCGATGATATGGGTGCCAAGGAAGGCCGAGTCCTTCAGATCTTCCCTCCCATGGTCCGCGAGGACGGACGGCTCGTCCCTGGTCCGCCCGACGTCTTCCCTTACTGTGCTCCTCCTCAGAAGAAGGCCCGTGGCAAGAAGATCGCTGCGGATGTAGCCGAAACTGCTGAGTGAGAAAATCTGACGGACAGTGAAAAGCTCAACATCAAAAGGAGTATAACAGGATCATGAACGAATTCAGTCACGCGGAACTGCGGCTCATCCTCGAAGGCCTTGATGTCGTCCGTGAACGGATGCGGGAAGATATCAGTGTCAACCTCAACCTCGGCGAGGAAGAGTACAACCAGGTGGTCAGGCTCCAAGACAAGATCATCGAGGCCCTGGAATCTCGCTGCTTCTACTGAGTATAAAGTCAACACCCTCTGGAGTATAACTGAATCATGAAGGGCATGAAGAAGGTTGTCACCCTCCCAGCCGGAACCAAATACCACTGGAATCGCTCACCAGAAGAAGTAAAAGATATCTACAGTCGACTCCCTCCACTCGATGACGCCGGCGAACCCACCATCGTCAACTCCACAGGCACCTCCCACCTCAATGAACCAACGATAGTCACCATCACCAAAACACGTAAGATCGACTGGCACTCCTGGTTCAATAAACCCAAATTCCTCGTCGAAGGGCTAACCACCATCAACGGAAACCCAAAAATCATCATGTTCTCCCTACCCCCCAACGAGTTCTTCCGCCTCGAGGAAGAGGAAGTCATCGTTAACGCCTCGCGAGTCCGCCGGCCCGTGGCACGCTGAACTTCGCCAGTGCAAAGTCAACATCAAAAGGAGTATAATAGAATCATGGTCAGCAAGGATAAGCAGGCACAGGTTGCTCAGGACGCTCTCTACGAGATTGGTTGGGAGATGACTCCTGCCGAGGCTCGTGAGCAGCTCGATTTCTTCGCGAAGATGAGCATTGATATTTGGCTTCAATCTGGTCAGACGGACCAATTTGCTTGGGAGTGATCATGACATTATACGATGTTGTTTATACTAATTCGTTGGGAATTCGCCAGCTCACCGTTGTATCTTCTTTGGTGATTAAAGAGACGATTGCTCTTTATTCTCGTGAAGGTGGAGTGATTTTTTCGATCAAGCAGCGGACATAACCGCTTGGGACTGTAGCACAATGGCAGTGCAGCTGGCTTTTAACCAGTGGCTCAACGGCTACGACCTGTGAAAGCAAGGGAGACGATCGTCATTCCGGCGGGCACCACGTACTACTACACCCGCACCAAGGAAGAGTGCGAAGACATCCGCCAACGTGACATCGCAACCGGCAACAACTACGACTCGGCAGGCGAACCAAAAATCTACAGCCGAATCACATCCAGCCGAATCCAAGAAAACACCTTCTGCACGATCATCAAGAACCGCAACATCGAGTGGGACACTTGGTTCAATAAGCCATCCCACCTCCTCGAGGTGCTAGCAACGATAAACGGCGCACCAAGAATTATTTTAGTCAAAGACCCACGCCGGGTGCAAAGTCAACATCAAAAGGAGTTTAACTAAACTATGAACGCTGAACAACTCAAGGAGATTCTCCACCACCATGCCCTCTGGATCCTCAACCCCGAAGAGGGTTGCAGAGCGAATCTGAGTGGAGCGAATCTGAGCGGAGCGAATCTGTTCAGGGCGAATCTGAGCGAAGCGTTTCTGTGCGAAGCGTTTCTGTGGGGAGCGTATCTGAACGGAGCGTATCTGAACGGAGCTGATCTGAGTGGAGCGGATCTGAGCAGAGCGAATCTGTGGGAAGCGAATCTGTTCAGGGCGTATCTGTGGGAAGCGAATCTGAGTGGAGCGAATCTGAGCGGAGCGAATCTGAGCAGAGCGAATCTGAGTGGAGCGAATCTGAGTGGAGCCGATCTGCGCGGAGCCGATCTGCTGGATGCAAAGTTCACAGTGGAACTGAAGGACGCAAGAAATCTTCACGCCGTTGTTTACCATCCACAACAATTGCCATTTTTGGCACTGAACCCTAGTTTCCTGGAATCTGTGCAAAGTTCCACCTGAAAGAGGTATAACTAAACCATGAACAACGACACGATCCGAGGTCTCTCCCCCTACGCCGACTTTAAACACGCTGATCTCGTCCGAAGCTCGCGATTGGCGGCGATCGTCAATTCAGCCGCTTCCAAGGGCCACAAGGTCCGTCACGACATTGCCGAGGCTTTGGCCATGGAGCTCGAGTACCTCGCTCTTAACTTCGACCTGGTGCCGAAGAAGTGACTCGAACGGTGCAAAGTTCGCCTGAGAAAGGATATACTAGGACCATGGAACAAGATTGGGAACAAGACCTGCAGTACCTTCCCGACCCCAATGAACACGCCAAGGAATGCTGGGAGTGGTTCAGGGACGCGATCGAGACACTCGACGTCACAGAAGCGGTGCAAAGTTCAACCGAGAAGTGATAGGATAGAACCATGAGCAACGACAAGTCCCACCTCCATCCCGACCTCCACGATGCCTCCCTCGAGAAGGCCTGCAAGATGGCCAATGGCCTCACCCACACGGCCCACAAGAGCCGCACCACGGTCGAGAGCGATGCCGCCGACCTCCACTACATGCTCGAATACCTCAGACTTAACTTTGACCTCGTCCCGAAGAAGTGAGGAACAACCATGAACATAACAGATGAATTTGTCATCCACCGGGCCAAACGAACCAACTCCGGCGCCTACATCCTCCTCTGCAACCTTCCACAGAACGAAGTAACTCCCTGGGTCACCTGGTACTCGGAAGATATCACAGGCACACACAGGATCAACGGCAACTACTTCTACTCAGATGAAGCAGCAGACGCCTTCAAGGACTTCGAGGAGAGATAAACCACAATGCCCCTACTACTAGTCGCAGCCATCGCAATCGCCATCGCCTACTTCTCCCCCCGCGCCGCCAACATCATCGCAGGCCTAATCACATTCGGCTTCATCGTCCCATTCTACACATTCGGCGGAGGCACATTCATCTGGACCATCACCACCCTCTGCGGACTATCCATCCCATACATCATCTGCTGCTTCGGCGGACTAATCATCGGCTCCCTCCTCGCCATGGCCATCTACTCAGAATAAATACACCATGCCCTTCCCTCCAATCGGCTCCCTCTGGCATGCAATCCCCAACTCCCAAGAAATCTTCGCCTACCCAATCGGCCCATCATCCAACATCACCACCATCAGAAATCACCACACCATCCTCGTACTAAAACACCCCGACCCTCGCCACACCACAAACTCATCCCCCAATAACCCAAAAGGCCTCATCAACGTAATCGTCTTCCCCGAAACACTCCACGCCACCATCTTCTCCTCCAACTTCCACAACACCCTATCCCCAATCGCCGGAGAAAACAAAAGCACCCCCACACTCCCCCAGGACAACCAACCCAAAACCGAGACTACTTTTCCCCCAGGGAGAGACTAACCAAATATCACCCAAAATGCCCAACACCACACCCACACGCCGTGAGGGCACTTTACCCAACAGAGACTACAATTCCCCCAGGGAGAGACCAACACACCCCACAACCAACACCCCACAATGCCCCCACAACACAAGAAAGCATACCCACCAAAAGAACTACTTCTCCCCCAAGGAGAACACAACAACACACACAACACCTAACAAAAAAGGCGCCCAGGGCAGCGCAAACCGCATAATGAGTTTTTCGAGGAAAAAAACGCATTTTTTTCACTTTTTTTTGGGACTTAGTCATCGCCGGCCCGATAGTGCGCTTTTTGCCACCCTGGGCGCAATTGTCTCCTGCTAGCCTCGTCTCCGGGGCGCTCCAGGCGTGTATGCACGTGCACGCTTGTGGGGGCCGTGGGAGGGCATTTGTGGGTTAGTTGAGTTTCCCGGGGATTTTGTTGGTGGTGGTGGTGGGTTTGGGGGGGTGATATCTGTTTCGCCCATGGGTTGAGGCTAGGGACGCGTCCCAGTCTATGGTGTTGGGGATGATGGGGTGGAGACCTGTGTCTTGGGGTTTTCTTTGTTGTTGAAGTTCTAGTGGGAGAAGTCTTCTGTGGTTTCTATGTTATGTGATTAGGGGTGATGGTTGGGTATCTTTTGGGGGTGGGGTGTGGATGAGCGTATTAGTTGGTTTGTTTTTCGTGTTGTGGGGAGCTGGGTTTTTAAGGTTTGTCACTCGCTGGTGGTTATGTGTCGTCTTTGATTTCTTGGCAGTCTTCGTCTAGTGTTGGGTAGATGAGGGCGTTGAGCATTTTGAGTAGGTCTTCTTGGAGGTCCCATTTTGAGGAGCCGGATGGGAGGTATTCTTCGGAGTAGTTGGTGATGTTGCCGTGTGTGTTGTGGAAGACTTCTCTGATGGTGAAGATGTATGAGGGAGGGTGGTTGTTGTCGCCGTCTTCTAGGGTAGACCTGATGATCCTGTATTTTGGGTGTGTTTTTTTCATTGGTGTGTTTGAATTAGAAAATCCTCCTCCCGGGGTTTTGGAAGGAGGATTGGTGTGGGTGGGTTAGGAGATTGTGATTTCTAGTTCGAAGCCGAGGAATTCTATGAGTGATTTCCATCCTGAGTTGGCTGTTGATTGGAGGGTGGAGATTGCGTATTCGTAGAGGGAGTTGATTTTTTGGGTTGTTTTTTCCCAGAGGGATTGTGCCCAGGAGGAGATTTTTTCCCATGTGTTGGAGAGGGCTGATTTGGCTGAGTCTTTGGCGGCTTCGATGGAGTCGAAGAATCCTTCTTTGAGGAGTGATTGGTGTTGTGAGATTATTTCTCTGTTTTCTTTTTTGAGTTTTGAGGAGACGAGTGCTTTGAATTTTTCTGCTTCGTTGAGCATTGCGCCGATGACGTCGTTCATGGAGCGTTGTCCTTTGGTGGATTTGCGTGATTTGAACTTGACTTGGATGGAGACGTCGGAGTATTTTTTGGCGAGTGCCGTTGTGATTCTTTTTAGTTCGAATGCTTTTTGGAGGGATGATTCTTGGTCTTTTGGGTTTGTGCCGGAGATGCCTTTTTTCTTTTTGTCTCCGTAGATTGTGGTGGCGCCTGCTGTGGTGAGGAGCCAGTCTGCATGTCCTTGTGATTCTTTGCCGAACTTCATGAGTCCGCTCATGGATTCGAAGACGAAGGCGTCTTTTAGTTCTGGGTTGGATTCTGGGTCGAGGATGCTGTCGAGTTCTGTTTGGATTTCTTCTTGGATTTTTTCTTGTTGGATGAGTTGTTTTTCTTCTTTGGTTTTCCCGCCGGCGGCGTAGCCTGAGCTCTTTCTGATTTCGGAGACGTCCATTGAGTATTCGACTCCGCTGCGCATTTTCTTGATTTTTTCTAGGACTTCCCCTGCGTAGCCTGAGGCGTCGTAGCCTGCTATTTCGAGGGCGGCCATGTAGGTTGCCACGGCTTCTCCTCTCTCGCCCGACATGAATTGTCCTGATCCCATCTTGAGGGATATCTTTTGTCCCCCGATGATGAGGTCTGTCTTTGGTGTTGGGTTGGTTCCGCCGTTTTCCGACCAGAACTTGGAGACGGGTTGGGCGGCGGGCTTGTTGGCTTCGGGGTCTGGGATGGTGTAGCCGAGGTCCCCTTGGATTCCCTTTGCTATGGCTTTTGCGAGGGTGTTGAAGTGTTGTGGTTCTTCTCCTTTCGCTGCGTCTATGATGGCTGTTTCCAGTTGTGATGCGGCGCCTAGTTTGTCTTTGGCCAGGTTTTCTTTGAGGCAGAGCTTGACGTAATTTCTCAGGATGGTTTCGTTCATGATGACATTAAATATGCCATCTTTTTTCTTTTATTCGCCCGGCCCGAAAAGATGCCATCTCGAACCTTTTCACCTGAAGTTGTTGGTTTAGCGCTGCGGCGGACTTCTTTTGCCTCCGATAATTCAACATTGAATTATATTTATACGTCGACGGAACTTTCGCGGAGTTCCGGAAAGGAAATTAGTACTATTATGCCTATAAAATTTAAGGGCGACATGACCAAGGTCGTCGCTAAAAACAAGGGTGATATGACAAAGACAACCCTCCGTAAAAGGGTATCACAGATTTTAAGTGGAGGATCTTCGGGTTCTTCAACAAATGACATCTACACCAAGATGCTCCTTCATTTTGACGATACCACAACATCTTCATCTTCAATATCTGCATATTATCCTTTTAGGTGCATCAAATCTTTTGATGGAACAAAGTTATATGTGGGAACCCACGGTCCGGACACGGGAAGTCAAGGAATTCACGTAATTGATGTCGCAACCAATACAAAAATAAAAACAATTTCTACAACTGGCAGTGTAATATCTCTTGTTACAAATTCAACGGGAACTAGAATTTATCGTACAAATTACGGTGTGAACAGTTCCTCGAATAGTGGTTCAACAGTTGAAGTAATCGATACGTCAAATGATGCTGTCTTAAGTACAATTACTGTTGGATCATCAACAATGTACATTGCAATAACTCCTGATGATAAATTTCTATATGTCACAAGAGAGTACGGGGGTTTATATCGAATAGATACAGCCACGTTAACCCTAACTGATCTAGGAATTACAACAGCAAAATTTTCACCCATAATATCATCTGATGGAACAAAGTTAATTGTAAATGATTCTACATCGGTTTATTGTTACTCAATAAATAAAACGACGGGTGGTTTGACTTTAGTGACCACATTGACAGGTTTTACTAATCCTTTTACGTCGTGTTCAGATTCCACTAACGTATATGTTATGAATAAAACTACTTCTGGAACTGTGATACCAGTATCATGGTCAACCTTTACAAAGGGAACTGCAATAAGCGTGGGCCAGGAACCTTATGGCGGTAGCGTAAGTTCAGATGGAAAACTGTACGTTCCAAACGTTGCTGGCAATACGATTTCTGTCATTGACACTGCGACCTTGAAAGTTGTTGGTACGTTAACTGGATATACTTCGCCTCGTGATGCAATTGTTTTTGGTTCAAAGTTATTTGTTGCTAATTACACAGCGAGTGGTTCCATTTCCGTTATTGATCAAGCATCTTTCTCCGATGCAGCCCCGTCAGCAATAAAACAATTTAAGTTTGGCACCGTGACCACTTCCACCGCCCAGTCCAAGTTCGGTGGCAAGTCACTCGCCCTCGACGGCACCAACACCAACAAGCTCCAGTTTGCCAATCCAAAGACGAAGGCAATGGATTTCTCAAATCAACCGTTCTGTGTTGAAGGTTGGTTCTACTTGAATTCACTAACAGGCAATTCATGGTTATTCGGATTTGCCAACAGTGATACAGGCGATTGGCAAGGTCTCCATGTCGAATTAGATCCCTCTAATCGATTTGCAGTTTACTTGACAACGAATGGTGCAACATGGGATTTGGGTCAACCAGGTATTTCAACAACGACAACACCTTCAATTAATTCTTGGTTTCACCTTGCCTTGACAAGGGAGACAGTCGGGGGCGATATAAAATTGTTCCATAACGGAACCCTGATCGGAACCAAGTCAACAACTGCCACGCTTTACACTGGCGATTACATGCAAATTGGTAGAACCAATTATGTTAACGCCACTAGGGTTAATGGTTACGTCGATGATTTCCGTGTTGTTGTTGGTTCTTGTCCTTACTCTGCATCTGCCTTCGTTGTTCCCACGGCAGAGCTCACTGCAACCGCAGATACAAAGTTGCTCATCAAGGGATCAACCACCATCAAGGATGAATCCTCGCTCAACCTCTACACGCAAGCACTTGGTTCTGCCGCATCCTCAACGGTTCAGTCCAAATTCGGTGGTTCTTCCATCAAGATTGCCTCTGCAACGGGTGATTACGTTAGGGTTTACAACAACACCCAACCCATCGACCTCCGCGACCGTGATTTTACTATCGAGGGTTGGTTCTATTTCAATCAAAAGAATGTTGGCTATCAACCTCTTTTGGGGATGTATACCGATGGTGACATGCAAGGATTTAACATGTGCCATGAGTCTGGTTCCGGACAAATAGTTTTTGCATATCTTGCAAATGGATCGTGGGGATCATTAAACTCTGGAGTGAATGCAGACACTGGTTCATGGCATCACATTGCTGTGACTAGATCTGGAACTTCCCTAAGATTCTTTTTTAACGGACAATTAAAGGCAACAAATACACTCGCTGCTGGTGCATCATTTGCAAGTAAAGACTATATTTTTGCGGGTTACTATCAACACCTGCCTGGCGGTGCAAAAACTTTCAACGGTTACATTGACGAAGTCCGCATATTGGTTGAAAAGTGTGCGTATGCTACCAACTTTACTCCTCAAACAACACAACATCAATTAGGTGCCAATATTGGTCTACCTAACACTGCTGCCCTCACGAATTCATTTACAAATACCACCTTGCCAGGTCTAAAGGTTTGGTACAAGGCAGACTCGATAACTGGATTGGCGGATGGTGCTTCCGTTACAAGTTGGGTTGACAGTTCAGGCAATGGAAAGAGTCTATCAGGCACAGGGGCAATCTATCAAGCAACGGGCATCAATGGTAGACCCATTGTTTACTTCAATGGTTCAGGTAATCTCACGGCAACCAATACAGGTCTCCCAACGGGTAATCCAGCAAGGACAGTTTATACGGTTGGTTATAAGGGTGGAACTAACGCAAATCAAGAAATGTGGGGTTGGGGTGATAACTCAACCGGTCGCGTGGGTCTTTGGTGGGGCAATAATGCTGTATGTTATGAATCCATGGGACCGACGACGGGATGGTATTCTACGGTTGTGGGGAACAAATTTATTTTAACTCATGCCCACGGCGCCGGAGAGAACCTCACCCAAAATCCACTTTATGCAAACGGGGTTCCTACAACAATGTCAGCGACAGGAACGGCCAACATAGGCACTAGCACTATTGCTGTTGGTCACATTCCAGGTTATACTGACGCCCTTTATTGGGTGGGTGGGTGTGCAGAAATATTGGTATTTGATAGAAAACATACTAATTCAGAGCGCCAGCAAGTTGAAGCATATCTGGCAGAAAAGTATGGAATCTCCGTTTAGCTCAAGTTGCAATGTATAATGTGGTTTTGAATGACTCACAAGTCCTCCAAAATTACAATGCGATGAAAGATCAACTTAGATTTACACTAACACTATAAGTCTAAGGCAACACAAAAAACAACTTCGGTCGGATTCTCTTCGTGGGAGTCCGACCGATTTTTATTGCATTGTTGAATTCGGCCACAACTTTTCTTTTTGTTCAAATTCAATATCGAATAATTTGAAATTGGTTGTTATTTATGTTTGTGGGCCTGGCGGTTCCATAGGAGGTTGAGACAATGAAGGGAATTGTTGTTTTGCTCTGTGCGTTGGCTTTACTGGGTTGTGATGAAGACTGGGGGGTTGCTGGATCTGGTGGCGGGAGCGTTGACGCAGGAATCGATTCTGCCGGAAGTGGCGGGATGTCTTTGCCGCACAACTTGCCATGGGTCATATGTGGTGGCTACATTGAAAGGGAAGTCATTATAGAAGGTCAGGCGCATATCTTAGAGGAACCCGTTGATTGCAATGAACACATTGAGCCCGGCGATGACGTGATGGGAGGCTGGAGATCACCGTTCGAATCTGTGGTGAGGTGACGCCAACTTATTGTTCATTGACAATTTTGAAATGATAGTGCATTTCTCTCTTGATGCGAGGGACAGCTAGGAATCTCGGGATGATTTGCGGAAAATTGAAGATCTCAACCTCCACGCTGTGTGGGGAGAGTGAGAGTGTTCCTCGCACACCTTCTAGCAAGCCTCTGTCTATCCCAAAAGACATCTTTGAGCTATTCCTGTGCCAATGCATGCCATGTTTTTCAAGGCGTTTTGCAAGCGCCTCTGCTGCTGCAATTGCCTCGCTGTCACTTAAGGAGTGATCGTGGACATAGCGAATGTCAGGCTTGGGCTTAATTGTCGGAAGAGCATGTGGAGAGATGGCTGCAGTGGTCGGGGTTGGCGTGGGATGACATGCCGTGAGGAAGATAAAAATCGCAAGTATCGCGGCAGATCTCATCTGTTGTAGTCGTCTTGTATCCTAACAATGTCGTCCTCACCAAAGTAAGTGCCTGTTTGGACTTCGATGAAGGTGAGAACGTCTGCCGGGTGATTGTTGGCAATCCTATGCTTGGCATTTGTGGGGATGTGAAAGTGCTGGTTGGGCCCGCAAGGATATTCCTGGTCTTCGAGTGTAATTGTGCCATAGCCTGAAAGAATGATCCAGTGCTCTGACCTCTTGGAGTGAGTCTGATAGGAGAGCCTCTGGCCCGGGTCGACAGTAATTAGCTTGGTGTGGTAGTTGTTTCCCTGCGAGAGGGTTTGGTAAGTCCCCCAAGGCCTTCTTGTTACTGTGCTGTTCATGTTTCATAGTTCCTGTCGAAGAATTGTCTACCTGCTTTTCTAATGAGACCACGGAGGTACCTCTGTGAGAAGGTTTCGAGAGCACCGCCAGCACGTGAGAGTCTTGCTTGCAGGTCTTCGTGTTCTGTTTGCATTCCCGAGAGCATTCCTTTTTCCCAGCCTTCGGCTTCGTAGGCGTAGTTGAGGAAGTCTTCTTTTCGGAGTGAGCAGTCGTCTTGTGCCTCTGGAGTCTGAGGATCGTCTGCGTTGTCAAGTTTCTTCTTCCCTCGAGTGCCCTTTGAGGCCATGTTATGCCAGGCGCTTATAGCCATTGATGTCATGCTTTCTCTATCCGAGATGATGAGACCTGATGGTGACGTGGCGTATGCGCAACCGTAGACTATTTTTCCTGGACCTGCGGCCATGGCTATCTGATAGGCATCCCAACAAGGATCGTTGGGTTTCGTGATGTTAACGTAACCAATGATGTGTGGTTCAATAAGACTTGATAATTCTTTGAGACCCAAGGTTTCTGCGTTCTCTTCGCTTGAGAAAGCATCAAGCAGAGAGTCTTCGAAGCCGGGAACGTCATAGATAACCGTGATGATAGCATGGCCGTTGTCGACAACAACGGCGCCGTATCCATCGACTGAAGGAGTTCCGGCTTCTTTGAGGAGTCGTTTATAGATTCCCTCGAGGATAACATCGTTTTTCATGTCACATAAATATGATACATTAGTAGACTTTTTATCGATATGTCGTATTGTTGTGGTGTATGAGTGAAGATTACTATGCCGTGCTGGGAATTGGTCGAGATGCCAGTGATGAAGACATTCGGCGGGCCTACAAGAACATAGCAAAAAAAGATCATCCTGACCGCAATCCAGGAGACAAATCGGCAGAGGAGCGCTTTAAGAAAGCAAATGAAGCGTACGCCGTGCTGTCAAATGCGGAAAAGAAGAGCCATTATGATCAATGGGGAAATGTCGGTCCTTCCCAGGGTGGATGGCCGTCTGGGGGCGATCCATTCTCAAATTTCCAGGATATTTTTGCTGATATGTTTGGTGGAGGTCGTAGACACGGTCCGAGCCATCACGACCCGACCGCGCAGGTCCGAGGTGAAGACATTCAAATTGTGCAAAGAATATCTTTGAGGGATTCGATGTTGGGATGCAGCAAAGAAATGTCGCTGGAGTTGCCGACAGGGTGCGATGATTGTGGTGGAACAGGGGCGAAAAAAGGAACATCTCGTGCGAGATGCAACGGGTGCGGAGGTGCCGGACATGTGGTGATAAAACAAGGTTTTATGTCAATAACTCATCCGTGCGGAAAGTGTGGCGGCCGTGGTGACGTTGTGGAGTCTCCATGTGTAAAATGTCGTGGTGAAGGTCATGTGGCAAGGAAGAAAAAAATAAGCGTCACTATCCCGCCAGGAATCGATACGGGCCAACAATTGAGGGTGACGGCTGCCGGTGTGGCCGGGAGAAATGGTGGGCCGGCGGGTGATGTATATGTAGTTGTCGAAGTTGAGCCCTTGAACAATTGGCGAAGGGAAGGGAGTGATCTGGTGACCATGCAGTTGATCGACCTCTTTACTGCTTCGAAGGGTGGTGAGGTCAATTTGGAACTTCCAAGCGGAAAGAAAATTGACGTTACCGTGCCTGCCGGTACACAACCTGGGACCGAAATAACTTCAAGGGACAATGGCATGCCGAGTGTTAGGAGCCAAAACACAAGGGGCAATTTGAGGGTTTTGATAAATGTAAAAATTCCCGAGGTGACGTCAGAGAGAGGAAAGATCTTGTTGGGAGCATTAGAAAAGGAATTGGCTTCCCCTGGGACGATCAATTAGGCCCTGTGCTTCTTTCTCTTGTAGCGAAGAAGTTCGTCGACGATGAGAGACTGTTTGTCTTCGGCTGCGTGCCCCCAAGCCCAGAGCATATTTGATTCATGTTTCTTTATTTCCTCCTCCATTTGGAAAGCTCTTTTTTCAAGTGCATCCATCATTTCAGGTGAAGGGTCTTGAATTTTTATGTTGAGTTCAGCGGCCACGTCAATCAAGGTTTCAATTTCGCCTTTGTTCCATGCCTCGAGGGCTGTCTTGTAGGCTTCTGTCAGCTCCGGATCGCCACCATTCTTGTCGGGATGAGTTTTGAGTGCAATTTGCTTCCACAACTTTTTGAAGACCTCGACCGTTAGCACCTCCGGTTGCACAATGTCTGCCTCTGTTGTGTCCTCTTCGTCCTTTATTTGCTCTTCATTATCCCCATCGATTTCCTGCTCTTCTTTTTTTTCGTCATTTTTCTGACTGTCATCTGATTCGTGTGTTGGAGCCGGGATAGGCGAGAGATCGGGTGCTTTTTCGTAAAGCTTTCCGCCCATCTCGGACTCGAACTTTGACAATTTTTCCTTGCGGTCTTCAAGCTCAACCTTGAGGTATCCAACCTTGTGCAGAAGCCCCTTCCATTTCTTTTCCAAGTTGTTCATGAAAATAAATATATTTTTGTTTTCAACTTAGATTTTTTTTAAACAATTGTCAAAACATTTTCACATGCGAATATTTATGCGTTGGAGAGTTTTTCGGTGAAATGGTTGCACCTGCGAGCGCTCCAAGACCTTATATCGATAAAGGAAGGTACAAAATATGTCAACAACACGCCTTCAGCAATCTCAAGTTAGCGGCTCATTGTCATACAATGACAATGTTGGCCGTAGCGATTTGTTCAAAGCCAATAGATCGCTAGCTGATGATCTCAACTCCCTACGCACTCAGGTGAAGGGAATATTAGGTACACAGACCTGGATGGATGAGCAGGCTTTGAGCCTGAGCAACCTCAAGGCTCAATTGACCGGCACATTGAGCGCCAACAACGTTGCTGCAGCGGGGACCCTCTCGGTCGCCGGCGCCGCAACAGTGGGCGGAATCCTCGATGTCAACAACACAATCTCGGCTTCAGCCATCAAGATCGATTGGGACGTTGCCCAACGCCTCTATATCGTCGATTCAGATGGTTCATTGAAGGACGAAGCAAAACTCGTGTTCAATGGTTCAAAATTAACAGTCACCGGTTCATTCGAATCGACCGGCAACGCTCTCGTCAATGCATTGACCGCTTCTAACGGGATAAATGTTAGCGCCGGTGGTCTAAGCATTGCCGGTGATCGTCTCTATGTGGATGGCACACTCGGAGTGACTGGCGTCAGCAATTTCGCCAGCGTATACGCTTCAGGGCTTGCAGGCATCTCCGGTTCACTCACAGTGGCCGGCGCAACATCCCTCAAGTCAGGCTTGAACGTCACCGGATCCATGTCAGGTTCTGGTGCACTCCAGGTCGGTGGAGCTGCAACGGTTGCAGGAATCCTCGATGTCAACAACACAATCTCAGCTTCGGCCCTCAAGATCGATGGGGACGTTGCTCAGAGACTCTACATCGTCGACGCAGACGGCTCATTGAAGGATGAAGCCAACATGGTGTTCGACGGTTCAGCCTTCAAGGTCACTGGCTCCATCTCTGGCTCAGGTGCCATGCAGGCCGGCGGAGCTCTCACCGTTGGTGGTGCTGCGGCCTTCAATAGCTCCATGTCAGTTGCAGGTGCTGCTGCATTCAACAGCAGCATGACACTCACCGGCTCATTTGCAATGACCGGGTCCATGGACGTGAGCGGGTCAGCTTTGTTCCGCAATGGCCTTGAAATCGCGGGCGATGCCCTCGAGATCACCGGCTCATTCGCTGTCACCGGCTCAACTTCCTTTGACGGCAGCGTCAAGCTCGTTGGTGACGTTGCAAAACGCCTCTACATCGTCGGAGACGACGGTGCGGTGAAGGACGAAGCCAAACTAGTGTTCAACGGCTCTACATTGTTTGTGACAGGTGGGTTGGACGTCAGCAGCGGCCTCACAGTCGCTGGTGTCACCGTCAACACCTCTGTTGCCGACTTCAACGCCGGGATAACCGCGGACGTGATCAAGATCGACGGTGACGTCGCTCAAAGACTCTACATCGTTGGTGCTTCTGGTGAACTCAATGACGAAGAGAAACTAACGTTTAATGGGTCTGCCTTCAAGGTCACAGGCGTCGTCTCCGGATCAGGCAACTTCCAGGCCGGCGGATCACTCGCCGTCGCTGGTGCTGCTTCGCTCAGCTCCACATTGGGTGTAACAGGCCTCGCCACACTAAACAATGGCTTGACTGTCAACTCTGCGGCCGCTGACTTCAACGCCGGGATAACCGCTAACGAGATCAAGATCGACAGCGACGTCGCTCAGCGTCTTTACATCGTTGGTGCTTCTGGTGAGCTCAATGACGAAGAGAAACTAACGTTTGATGGGTCTGCCTTCAAGGTGACCGGTGCCGTTTCTGGTTCCGGAAACTTCCAAGCTGGTGGAACACTCACCGTTGCCGGTGCAGCTTCACTCAACAGCACTCTAGCTGTTGCTGGTGCCGCTGACCTCAATGGTGCATTGGACGTCGCTGGCCAGGTTGACCTCGCCGCTTCAGGTGTTGCGACAAACGTTCGCGGCACTTTGAGCGTTGCGCAGGCAGCCAACTTCAGCAACAACGTCGTTGTCGCTGGCGATCTCTTCGTCAACGGTACAACCACATACATCAACACGAGCGAAGTTCGCGTTGCTGATGCGTTCATGTACCTCGCCACTGGCTCACTCGGTACAACCGACTCAGGTATCGTCCTCCACGGCGGTGCAGGCGTTGGAATGGACCTCGTCATGGGACAGGACGGTGGTGCCGGAGAGTTCATCTTCGGTAAGGGCTCTCGTGGGCCCGACGGGAATGGGGAGATGGACGGCATCGAGCTCGTCCCTGCCTGGATGTCTGAGCTCAAGCTCGGCTCACAAGAAGGGCTCTTCAGCGGCTCGTTGGCGCTCTCCGGATCGGACCTCAAGGTCAAGTCCGCCTCGGGTGCCCTCAAGCTCGTTGCCTTCGGGGACGAGGAATTCAGCGTTGCCGCTGACACCCAAATGTCTGCATTCCAGACCCAATTCGGTTCCAGCACAACATTGGTTGGTGCCATCCTCGGCCTAGCCGGTGTTGGCGGCGCTAGCTCCTTCCGCAAGGGCAAGATCTCAGGTTCAGCCATTTCTACACAGTATGGCGGCACCCTTGACTTCTCTTCGGTTGGTGCTCTCCGCGCGACCGGCGATGCAGCCGCTGGTATGGACGTATACCTCAACGGTGTGCTCCTCGTCCAAGGCGACGATTATACTGTCGCCGCAGTCGATGAGATAACATTCGTCGCTGGATTCAGGGTTGTTGCCGATGACAGCATAGTTGTTGTAATTCGCAACGCTGCTTTGTGATAACATGATATGCGGCACCTGACCTAGGTCAGGTGCCGCATATCTTTATCTTAGAATTTCTAACATCGCAAGGGACACTACTTATATCAGATCCGCTGCAAAGGCTGCTTTTGCATTGTGAATTCCTACGTTAATAATATTTAACAGCAACAAAAGAAAGGTTATATAACAACATGGCTGACGTCACGAGAATATCAGGAAGAGGGCCTGCAGGCCCAAAAGGGGATACCGGACCTTCGGGAGCAGTGTTTCCTCTTTATTAAGCGGTGTTAGCAGCACCAACAACTCATCTTCAGCCCCTCTTGTCGTTGGGTCCGCGTACCTGGATCCTTCCACGGTCAATGCTTCCAACATTGCTTTTGAGACAATATTGGGAGTTTCTGGTGGTGGTGCTTCATCAGCGGCAAATATCGTTCTATTTGATCTGACAACTGGCACAGCAGTATGCACTCTCAGCTCAACATCTAGTGCGGGTGAGTTTAAACAACAAACAATATCGATGCCAAATTCAGCAAAGCACTATGAAGTTAGACTTTACGCATCGAACACCTCAGGATCATCTACCAGGGCGATTGCTAGCATGGCTAGACTTCGCTTTTATTGAGGAGAACCATTATGCCCATAAAATGGAAAGGATCGAATACATCCACTACAAAACTCAATATTTTTGGCGTGGGATCTGAGGGTCCCAGGGGTGAGCAGGGTCCTGCTGGCACCACGCTATTATCAGTTTTTAATGGATCTATTTCTACAATGAATGGTTCTTCGAGTCCTGAAGTTCTCGGATCAACATATGTTGATCCGACAAAAATTGGAGGCACCAAGATGGTCCTTGAGGGATCGATAGCTTCTGTTGGTGGAGGTAATTCCACCGCTGCAAACCTGGTGCTCTTCAACAAGACATCGAACTCTGTCGCGACCACAGTTTCGACTACACTACAAAATTCGACCTTCGTGAGCTCTGAATTGAACATGCCCGCCTCGCCGGGGTTGTACGAGGTCAGGCTCTACGTATCCAACGCAACTGGTGCAACCAGCGCCGCTGTGGCGTACATGGCTCGTCTCCGTTTCTATTGAATCTAACGAATAAAGGAAAACAAAAATGGCACTACCTACATTAGCAAAAACATGGGAAATCAACGCAAATGACGCATATAACTATCAAGGATCAGTTCTCGCAGTTGCAAGGCTTGCAACTTGGAAACTTTTCACTGCACTCAAATCCTCGGGTTGGATAGTTCAGTCGTCATCAAATGGAACAACAGCATCAGCATCAGATTTGTGGACAGATAGCTCTAAACTTAATTGGAATGGGAACGGCCTGGCTAGATCATGAGTCGTCTTAAGAAACTCCGTATTCGGTAGCACTTATGACATTTGTATAGATTGCTTGTCAGGCGCCGGCGCTTTGAACGTTAACCCTCAAAATTTTGCCATTGTTGCTCGTAAACTTGGTTATGTAACAACTTCGTTGGTAACGACGTCTAGACCAGGTGGATCCAACGCTGGAGATGCAGAGCAAGTCATTGGAAATCATTCACTTGCAACTGGTGGACCATCTTGGAGTCAGCAGTGGTTTGGTGGAGACCAAGCTGATCAAGCCCTAGTTTTTCACTGGCAACGTGCTACAGACAATTCGGCATTTAGATTTTTTATCTACAACCAAGATATTCTAACATATTTCTTTATGTTGGAAAAAGCCGGTAATCCATCTGCTGCTTGGACAAGTGCGTCATCAGACAGTCAGGTTGTGGGCTGGGGTATTTCTAGGTACGCTAGCGCCACAACAGTAGATATTGGCACAAATTTATGGACCAACGGTGTTCTAATGACTAGATTGGGAACCTCACCCCAGACTGTCGGACTTCGTACTACGGTTGAAAGTTACAACGGTGGTTGGGTAACTCAGGGCATCATAAATGATCAGACTCTTGAGTATCCAATGATTCCAATGGGCCTTGTCTGCACGAATGCTCCATACCGCATGCGCCTAGGAAACATTGTTGACATGTGGCATACGCAGATCACCCTGCCCCATGGATCTACTTTCCCATCCGATGGAACTCGTCAATTCCTTCAGTTGGGCACCGTAATCATTCCTTGGGGAACTTCTGCATCTCCAGGTCCCCTGCTCCGCACACGTTTCTGATTCTTTGTAGTCAAGAAAGGAGTCTAGAATGGCAGACTATAGCGGAGGTTCTATTTTCACAGGAGATTGGTCTAATATACCAATGTCAGAACTTCGTCCTCGTGACAACCCACTCGTCGGTCCGTTCTTGGGGGCGGTAACTGACAACGATCTGATTTGTAAGATTGGTGGAGACTTAAGTCCACGTGACAACCCACTACCCGGTTGGTTGGGACTTGAGCTACCAGTGCAAAACACGGTCACCTATTACTATGCAATGCGCGGTAAGGACAACACCGGTTACAAGACCTGGGTCGCGTCAGGTTCGCCTGACACAACAGCATCACAGTACACAGGCTCGCTCAGTGGAACGATGACAGACATCGTCGTATTGCAGAGTTGGACCAAGTAACCAAAAACAAAATCACCATTTTTCCACCCGGGAGCTATCGAGTTTCCGGGTGGTTTTTTATTTTGTGAAGTTTTTAATTCATATACGAAAATATTCAACTGCGAATATTTATTATTTCGGAGGGTATGTCCATGAGCAAGGGTCCGTTATCTCCAAAGGATATGGAGAATTACATACTAGAAATTAAGTCTGACCTTGAGAAGATATGTGCCACTCTGGCACACTGGCGTCTCTATGGGTACAACGGCACAAAGGAAGTGCCGATCAAATTGTTGCCAATAGAAACACAGGCGCTTAAAGTGAAAGCCGAGACAAAAAAATTGGTTGAGTACATCCTCAATCTTCAATGATGAATTTAAAACTCACAAATGAAAGGAAAGTATTATGCCCATAAATGGAAATGGTGAATTTTTTAGCAGAGTTTCTGGCGTAGGCCCGATCGGGCCCACAGGTCCCACCGGGCCCACAGGTCCCACAGGTGCCCGAGGAATTGACGGTTATCAAGGCGTTGACGGTCCCCGAGGTGCAAACGGAGCAACTGGGCCGACCGGACCGGGGGTATACGACATATCAGCAGTCGTTGATGCCAAGCCAGACGCAAGTGATGTCATCATGAGGTTCGTGGCATGTAGGCCATTCACACTGTCGCTAACAGGATCGGGACATTCCGCGAGATGTCTGACTGCGGGAACGAGCACTTCGTCAGCGTTCACGATATCAAGGACCCCGGCAGCTTCGACCACGGCTGCCACATTTTCAACGGTAACATTTGCTGTCAATTCATTGACAGGTTCCTTCTCAACGCCTGTTTCTGCCCAAGCAACCTTTGCCTCAGGTGACATGTTGACAATAACTGCTCCTGCGACGCAGAACGCCACCTTGGCAGACATCATGTTTAATCTTAAAGGAACAGCTTCCTGATTTATCGAGGTGAACAATGATCAACCATAGAAGAAAAAGAAACGGGGTCGTTTACTACTGGACTAACGGCAGTGGAACGCTAGACACAACCACAGCAAACGTGAAATTAAACAAACCAGGAGGCACATCGACAACATACCCAAATTCAACCGCTGCGTCAGCTTCAAAAACACTACGCATCGCGACGTCGGCTGGGACAATGACCCTTAATCAGGCCACGAACATTGGAAAACTATACAACGACCTGACGACTGGTCAAAACACAATAATTTCCGGCAATAAGTTAAACTTCACAGGTGGGGGAGGAACCATCTCGACAGCGGCAGGCGGTACCCTAACCATCAATTCTGATATAACCAGCGATGCTGCCCTCAACGTCATCGGTGAAGACGTAGTGGTAGTCAATGGAACAAGAACAGACTCTCAAGGAACAAATTTGATCGGTGGAACTTATGTACTGAATAGCGCAAATGCAATAGGCACCGCTGGCCCAATATCATTTGGTGGTGGCACGCTCCAATATACCGAAAACAATTCAACAGATTACTCATCAAGATTCAGCACGAATCCTGGACAACAGTATAAATTTAGCCCCACTAGTTACAACATTTCTTTTGCCAATAGATTAACAAGCCCTAATAGCACATTAACAAAATTGGGCGGAGCACAATTGTTTCTCATTAGCGGATCTGTTTGTTCAGGCACAGTCAATGTTAATGGAGGTGCTCTTCAAATTGGGAGGGGAGAAGTAACTGCTCACATGCCGAATGTTTCTTCCTATGCAGTTTCATCGGGTGCAAGACTGGCATTGAATTACTCAGGAAGCAAAAATTTATCACCCAGCGAATTTAATGTGACCGGGGCTGGGATATTGGATTTTGTGGGACCTGGTCAAATCAACATGAGCGGTTCATTTTCGCACACCGGAGGAACGTGGGTGTCAAGCGGAACATTAGTGTTATCCAGCTCAAATGCATTAGGGACAACTGGCAATATTTCATGTCCAAATTCTAAGGGCTTCATAAAACACACCCAATTTAATACGGTCGATTACTCTCCGAGAATAGCCACCAACTCAACCATTTGCGTTGATGTAGTCGACCAAAACATTGACTGGAATTCAAACATCTCCGGTCTTTATCTGACAAAAAGAGGACAGGGTGATTTGAAAATAAACGGTACAACGACTAGTTTGGGGTCCATGTCTATCCAAAATGGAAGCGTCATGTTTAAGGGCAGCTCTCTAGGCGACGTTGATCTCGGAACAATTGCGCTTCTATATGGTGAATCTACATGTAATCAAATAGCCATATCACCAAATGGAGCGAAAGCGTACTGTCCCAAAGACGGTGGTTTGAACATAGTTGATACGAACACAGGTGAATTAATAAAATCAATATCAATATCTAATTGCTCATTTTCTTTCATAAAAATAAATTCCACGGGAACGAAAGTTTACTTGGCACAAAGACAAGATCTTTCTGGAAACGCCGGTACTAAGATCTATGTCGTTGACACATCGACATACCAAGTCACAAGCATGACTTGTAGTTCATATCCTGCGGCTCTTGAATTGTCATCAAATGATAATTTTTTGTATGTGATGATGGACAATCCAACAAACAAGATAGAGTCATTCAACGTCGGCACAGGAGTAAAAATTTCATCAGTTTCAATAAGAAATCCATGGGGAAAGTATATTTCAATATCACCCGATGGAACGAGGTTATTTGTTCCCCTGTATAGGGTAAGCGGTCCGGCTTGGACAGGTGTGAATATCGTCACAGTCGACCCAATGACTGGGGTGGTATCTTCAACGTATGATTATCGTGAAAGCTTTGCTTCTTCTTTGGCGCTCAGTGGACAATTACTTGCATTAAATTCAACAAGTTTTTATTACGTCGCAAATGATTGCACCATAAGGCTATTTACCATTGATGCGGGTGGTGAATATACCGATAATATAGTTGTTCAATCTCCTTTTGATACTTCTTTTTCATTAAGAACATCGTGGAAAAACAACAATGGGACATTTACGATCGTGTGTAACAGAACAAGCAGAAACTTTGTTTGCACAATTTCTCCGACATTAAATAAACTGGTGGATTCATGCAGCGTAAAGGCAGACATTTCACATGGTTATTATGATGGCCAAAAATACTTCTTGGCTGCTTCATCTGGAGATTATTTCATTCTTAAGCCACAAACCTGCTCTTTGATTATTGACAATAATTCGGCCGCGACCAATAGCTCGAATACACAGATCGGTGGTCTCGGTGGAAAAATTACTAAATTGGGAACAGGAACATTTACACAACAAGCTTCAGACAACACTATTTCTAGTCTCAATGTTTTGTCTGGAACTTACGTTCTGAATGGTTCACCATCTTCCATTGGAATGTTCAAGGACGGAATAAATGTAGCTTCTGGATCGACACTTGGATTGGCAAATTATGGGTTGAGAAATCTTTCAGGAACCCTGATTCTTTCAGGATCAGGATTTAACAACAGTGGCTCTCTAAAAAATGTGAGTGGTGATAGCAGCATAACTGGTTCAATCATTCTGGCACAAAACTCAAGAATAAATTGTGATTTGGGCAATCTTTTTATTACAAGTTCGATCACTGGATCTGGAAACAGCTTGACAGTAGGTGGAGCAGGAAACGTAACAATCGGTGGAGCCAATCTAGCAAATGGCGTGTTGAACAAAGACGGAACTGGCAATTTGACATTAGTGGCGAACAATGTCATAAGTGGTACCATCAATGTGCTAACAGGGACTCTTACTGCAATTTCCAGTTCGGGATTTGGTTCAACGACGTCCGGTATTATCTTGAATCCAGGCACGGTGTTTGATTTGTCAAATTTGAAAACAATGACGCCGGTAACAAAGGGCTTCTTAACAGGGAGCAATGCGACGTTGATGTTTGACGCCAGTTCTCCAATTGGGACGAATTCAAGACTGGCAATAAGTGGAAACATCAATTTAACTGGTGCCACAATAAACCTTGGAGCACTCTCCAAAGTTAACGTTGGAACCTACGATTTGATATCGTATACTGGAATCTTGACAGGTACGCCCGGGTTCATTTCTGGCAGCGGGATATCACAGGCTTCTTTGAATTTGTCAACAAATCCTAAAAAAGTACAAGCAATCGTAACAAGAGGCTATATTGATGCCAACTGGTTCTGGAACTGTACCAGCTCGGGGGCGGGAACGTTGGTCCAAAGAACTGACGGTTCTGTTCAAATGACAAACGCAGGCACTTCCTCAACGTGGATGTATACGGGAAGTGGTGCCGGCGTTGGTGCAAAAACCTTGACGATGAAGTTTTATTTACCACAAGGTGCACAACTTGCAGGAGGGTCTGGCTCGAGCCTCATCATCGGTCTTGCAATAGGAAATTCATCAACAGCTGTCTGCAGGGTTTTCGGAATTAACGTCAATAGTATCAACTGGACATATGGATGGTATTTAAGGGGTTATGACCTTGGGATGTCAAGAATAATAGGTTCCGATCAGGGAAATTCAACAGACTCTTGGAATAGACCGTCAAGTTCACCTGTATGGTTGAAGTGCATTGATAATGGGACGACAACGACGTTCCACATGTCATTTGATGGAGTTAATTACACTCAAAAATTCTCTTTGGCAAATTCAACCTGGTCTGCCGATACAACGAACGGCATTCCAGGAAACAACAATGCGGATTTGTTCGGAATATCACTGAATGTTTCAAACATAAGTTATGATACCAGCAGAGGTCCAATAGTCACTCAATTCGATATAACCAGACCATAACACTAAAGGAGAATAAAATGTCAGTAAATTGGTACAAAGGAAATGAAAGTGGATACCTAAGGGTGTATGGTGTTGGTCCCATGGGGCCTTCTGGATCGCAAGGTCCTGCAGGTCCTCAAGGGCCGGCCGGACCGGATGGTTTTCAAGGTGGGGACGGCAATCCAGGACCCACAGGGTTCTCTGGCTCTGCAGGATCTTCAATATACGATCTTTTTTCTCAGGTCGACGGAAACCTGGGACCGGGTGAAATTTTCTTCAAATTCCCCGTGGGAAGATCTTTCACTTTGTCGACAACCGGCTCACAACACGCCGCGCGTTGCGTGACTGCGGCGACGACGTCACCGGCAGTCATAACGATATCAAAAATACCCTCAGGGTCAACAACGTCGCAAACATTTGCGACCTGCAACTTTGGGGTGAGCTCAACGACAGGAACGTTCACGATACAGGATGTGACCAAGGCTAGCTTCGTCTGGGGAGATACGCTGACAATAACAGCGCCTAATCCTGCGAATGCAGCCTTGGCCGATGTAATGATATCGCTCAGGGGATCTACAAATCAACTTTAGTTGATTGAATTCTGGCTCACCGTGCTCATTCACTTGAGCGCGGTGAGCTTTTTTCCATAAATGATTTTATTTTATCTTTATGGATGAAAAATGAGAGAAGGGGAGAGCCGGGCATCACATAGGAGCATATGCCAACCAGCTTGCCTTCGTCATCGAATGCTCCCCCACCTGAATTGCCCATCCACGCCGGTGAAGATATTTGAATGTGTTTGGTTTCTTTTTTGAAATTGTATCTACTGGCAGAAACTACGCCCTCGATGAACGTCCACCAGAGTCCATTCGTGTGACCGACTATGTTTACATGTTGACCGTCCCATACTTCTTCCGTCAGTAATGCGACGGGGTGTTCTGGTGGATTAAGGGCAATGAGAAGAGCAAGGTCCTGAACAGGGTCTGATTGCAAGATATGGGCAATTTTTATCTTGCCTTTCCTGTCTCCAATGTCAATGTACATCACCACATTATCTATTTTCTTGTCGTCGACGCAATGTTCGGCGGTCAAGATCTTATCGCTCCCAACCCAGACTCCTGAACAATAAGGCATCATTTTATCCTGAAGGTCATCCAGATCAGGGATCACCAAAGCGACTGTTGTCCTCTTTAGTGTGTCAACAAAGTTCTTCTTCGGATTCACAGGCTTAAAAGGTGCACAGGTTGTCAAACCAAACAATATGAAAAACATCATGGCAAACGAAACCCTCATAAAACCTCCTGAATTCACATGCGAATTAAAAATAACTATTGTGCTAAATCAACCACCCAAAATCACAAATGATTTTTTTGGAAAAACTCGACTACAATCCGTTTTTCAGCGCATGAAATAATTGATGTCATCAATACTTAAAATCTCCTTGGTCAACCAACCTTGTGTGGAGCAAGGGTTTCTGCAAGAAAGACAAAGATGAAAATAATCACAGTTGGCAATGGCTTTGTGGCAAGTCATCTGCCATATCAGGTTTCCAGAGTTCGCTTCGACAATGGAGTTAAATCAATTTCCAAATTTTTGGAAAAAAACAAGCCAGATGTTGTGATCAACTGTGTGGGGAAAACAGGTCGACCCAATATGGATTGGTGTGAAATAAACAAAGGAGAGACCACGATTGCCAACGTCGCCCTGCCTGTTTTGTTGGCGCAGGAATGTGCTAAGAAATCTATTCGCATGATTCACGTTGGTTCCGGTTGCATATTTTACGGAAGCTCCCCATACGTTGAAACAGCAGCAATGACCAGGGCAATTACAAAGGATCATGGATGGAGGGAGACTGACATCGCAAATCCACAATCACACTATTCCAAAACAAAATATGCTTGTGATTTGGCAATTGGCGGGATGGAAAACGTGACCATTTTGAGGATTAGGATGCCAATATCGAAAAAGAATCATCCAAGAAATCTCATCACTGAATTACGCGGATACAATAAAGTAATCAACGTTCCAAATTCCATGACTTTCATGGATGACTTTGTCAGGTGCGTTGATTGGATTGTCAGCGGCAACAAAACTGGAATCTATCACGTCACAAATCCAGGGGTCATAACAGCTGCTCAAATCATGGGAGAGTACAAAAAACATAACGCCGATCATGCTTTTTCTATGATCAATGAAGAACAATTGACTGGGCTAACGATCGCAAAGAGGTCGAATTGTGTGCTGGACTCTTCTAAATTAAAAGGAGAAGGCTTTGAAATGACGCCTGCGTCAGACGCCCTTAAGGACTGCATGATCGACTACGTCAGGAATGTTTGAATTTTCTTCCCGCTTCATCTTTTCTTCCTTCCAAGGACAGTGTCGGCACCTGCCATTGCAGCAATATCCTCTACGAAAATGATATGCCTCGGTGAACACCATTCGACCACCCGGCTCCCTGTAGTAATCCACACCTTCAACTATCTTCGGTCTAGGCTCTATTTTCACGTCAAACATTTTAATTAACCCCCAGAGACTTTTAAGGTCAACAGTCATAAAGATTAAACCACGAGCCGTCTAGACTAGTCTTCTTTGTTGCCGGCGTACTTCACACCCATAATAGTTCCGAGTATTGAAAAGGAATTGGTGAGCAGAATTCCTGTGAGAGAAGCCCACACAGTGCCTACTCTCTCAACCTCCCTATTTTTTATGAGAGCAAAAACATAGACGGCAGTTGCAACAAAGCCGACGGCTGCAACAACTCCGATTGCGAGGTTGACTATTCTGCGCATCATGTGAAATTGATTTTTCTTTTGAAGCAATTCAAGGTCCTGCATAACAACTTTCTTTGCATTTTCAGCATCAAAAAGTGCGGACTTCAATTTTTCCTGAATGTCCAAAAGCACCCTGTTTTTGGACTGAAGCTCCTTCATTATTTCGAGCCTCTTTTTTCTGGAATCCTGATCTCTTTCTATCGATTCCTTTATGTAATCGATGAACTGAATGTCACCGCATTCAACATCGATCGCTTTGAGAATTGCACCTTCTAACCTGACGCCCTTCTGCTCCGCGAGCTCGATCAGCGATGTTTGGGCATCTTGTGAAAACTTCATGCATACACCTTGAAGGGGACTATTTTGTTCTTATAGCCATCATAGTCAAGTTTAAATTTTTCAAGACGAGGTTCTATGTCGTCTGATTTCACTATCCAAAACTGTGCCCCCGCAAGCATTGCTTTGTTGATCTCCCTTTTGTCTGATGAAGAAGAAATGATGCCGATTACCACTCCATTCCCATAAACGTGATTTATTCTTCTCACCAATTCTATTCCATCAACTGAAGATCCGACAAGATTAAGATCAACAAAAACGCAATCAGGTTTCTTCATCTCCCCGGCTTGCCATTTTTGGCATAGACGCTCTGCTTCCTCGGCAGAATTGACTGTCATAAGATGAAGAGTGATATCGAGCAAATTACATACATCTTCAAATACAAGATGAAATAAATTTTCATCATCTACTAAGAGGAGCGAATCGATTAACATTTGAGCCTTACCTTAAGCAAAGTGCCTTGTTGTAGTGTTTCACATGAAATATTGAAACCATGTTCATTTAGGATGGCAACACAAATGGAAAGACCAAGACCAGTGCCAGTTTCCTTCTGGCCTGCCCGACGCATATAAGGCTGAGAATATCTCATGAAATCCTCCTGAGACATGCCCCTGCCGTTATCTTGGATGCCGAGTGTGTTTTCATCAACCATAAATATGCGCACACATTTCGTTGGTGAATCATTATATTTTAATCCATTGCGAATTAAATTATCTATCGCTGTGCAGAACAAAGACTCATTCACTTTTGCGTAAGAAAGCTGATCCACAGTAACTTGGTCCCTGTAAGCGATTAGACTTAAATAATCCATTAGCATCTTCCTTAAGTCACATCGTTCAATCTCTAAGGCCTTATCTTCCCTGACTAGGCTGGTGAACTCTTTGACGCCTTTGTAGACGCGCTGTGTATGTGCCAGACCTTCTTTCAGTAATTTTATTGGTGATTCTAGCTTGTATTTTTCAATGACTTCCTTGGGCAAACGTCGCTCTAAAGACGTAACGCCACGTGGCATATAGGTGTTGATCCCGCTGTGCATGTCATGTCGCAGAATTTTTGCGGCGTGTTCGAGATATGAATTCTTTTTGTTAAGTTCCTTTATTGACTCAACAATTTGTGTCACATCCTGGCGAACTGAGGAGTAACCCGTCAAATTTCCATTGGTGGGATTAAAGTGTGCCTTGATGTATGTGTCGACATAATGAAGCCTTCCATTTTTTGACTTATTGGTCACCACTGCATGCCACACCTCACCCTCGTGTACCGTGGTGTGATACATGTCTTCCCAAAAATCTTTAGTGTGAAGGCCCGAGCTGACCACACTGTGATCCTTGCCTATCAAGTCTGACAATTTCCAGCCTGAAACATCAACAAATTTCTTGTTGGCATAGGTGATCTTTCCTTCTGCGTCTGCCTTTGAAAATAAAGTTGCCTGATCGACAAGTTCATTTTGTTCAACAAGGCCCTCTATCTCGAGTAGTTTTTTCTCGAGGCTTATTCCTTCCTTTACGGAATGTGCCATGGAATAGAGCGGGGCGAGGAGCTTTGCAAAATTAACTTCCTCCCTTGTCCAAATCCTTGGTTTGTAACTTTCTATGCAAATAACGCCCAAAACATTTCTGTGATAAATTATTGGAACATCCAACATTGACTTGACGCCTGAAGGATGAAGGTAATCTTGCACGAGGCACGACGTAGCTGGATGATGCTCGGCATCGTCAGCAACAATGACGGGGTCCACCGAGAGAAAATGAAAATAAGGCAAATATTTCCTCACTTCAATTTCATCACCTTGCCGAAAGCAATTTTCATTTTTGACGTACATTTGTTCGCATTCTATCGAACTCTTGTTTTTAGTGTACAGCCAAACGGAGGCTCTGTCGATTTGTAGGACATGAGCAACTTCCTTGGTTAGAATCTTTGACCCTTCCGATGTTTTTCCTTCGTAAAATAGCTTATTTTGTGATTGACATACCAACAAGTCAGTCAGTTTGTTTTTGTAGCTTTTTGTAGGAGACATTTTGCCAACCTTTCATCGACGATAAGTCCCGCTAGTCTGCGAATCACTGATCCTCAAACCAAGCTATTGAGGCCAATGCTGCATCCACATCTGAAGAACCACCCCTCTGCGCCGCTATGGTGAGGGTATCGCCTGACGGTGACCCGGTGTTATTTGGAATGGAACCATAGACAAATGAACCTTGTGCCGCTGGTGTCATGTTTGAAACGAGAGCGGTGCCAAATGGACCAGTTGAATTGGAATTTGTTCCGCCTCCATTTCCTGATGCGCCTTTTTTTCCCAATGAAGTAAATCCTGACATGTTCTTAACTATTGTCTCAGGTCAACAATAGTTAATATCATCATGTCTTTAAATTGGCCGGTAAGTGGGGAATACTCAGTGCCCGCATACCAAATGTCTTCTTTGCCTTATTTGTCCTCATCGATCATATCACAGGGTCAAATTCACAGGTACGACTTTCCCTATGCAACAAAATTCATCAACATTGTTAACAGAGGTTCCTTGGCAAGCGATAAAATCGCTTTGGCATTCACTGAAAGAGGAATGCAAAAAACGGTGGGCAATTACATCACCTTGGGCCAAGGCGACACTGTGCATGAAGACATAAGAACAACTGCCATGTTTGTATCATGTTCCTCAGGAACAGATGTTGATTACCAAATCTTCTGTGGTTTGACAAATATTCCCGCAAAATTCTTCACACAGATCACTGGTTCCAATGGTCATAGTGGAGTAGGTTGATTTACACTTTTTAACGAAGGGATATATTTCAATTTATGTCACTAGAATTAATAGATGATAGTTCGTATGAAGCTGTCATTAGGACAAGCGGTTTTGTAATAATCCAATTTGGGGCAACGTGGTGCGGTCCTTGCAAGTTAATATCTCCAATATTGCATGAATTATCGGACAAAAGAAGAGATGTGAAATTTTGTAAAGTAGACATCGATGAATCACCAATTTCTTCGTCGAAGATGAACATAAGAGCAGTGCCAACCGTAATCATTTACAAAGACGGAGCTGAAGTGAAAAGGGAAGTGGGCTCAATGTCAAAAAACAGACTAGAACAACTAATTAGCTACTGTTCGAACAACTAAAAGAAGTGCAAAACTAGCATCGTGTGTGGCATAATCGCTTCATGCTAGACGAGCCGAACCTTCTTGAAAGACATGTTGTTGTTCTAAGCGGCAAAGACACAATGCTGAAGGGCAATTTTTATGAAATCCAGTGTTCTAATGGCAGCATCATTGCTGTGGACAAGAGCCTTTGGAATTCATGGACGGGTATTAGGTACATGAATGGTGAAGAATACCATGGAACAGTTTTTGTGATGGGCACACAAAAACCATATGGTGGAACGAGAATATGCACGTGCAACACATGCCAAAAAGACTGTGATTTTAAACGTCAGTTGAATTAGCGTTTTATGGGAGGGGTTGGAATAACGTTAAAGTCATTGGTGTAAATATCGGGTCCCACGTGGGGATTTTCGGAAGTGGGAGGAACAGGACCCCAACAATCTTCTTCGTCATAAAGAGGATCCCTGAGATGACCAGCTATTTCGTCTGGTTCATCCTTGTCTTTCACGGATATTCTTCCGATTTGTTCTCTGTCAGACATGCTGGGTCCCATAGGATTACGCCCCATGGGACGACTTGGTATTGTAGTAGCACCACCGGCTTCAATTAAGATCATTTTTCTAATAATTGATCTAAATTCTGATAGCTTCATCGACATGTGTCAAAACCTCATTCCATAATAATATCTAAAATAATTTTCTAATCTCAACTGTTCTGTTTCATTTGCCCAATAAGGCAACATTAAAAATGACGCAAGATACATTCCATTTGCGCCGGTTCCTGCCGTTGTATTATTTGAACCAATTGTTATTTGTTGGTTAATGGGAAAAACTATTGTTGGCGATACCGAAAATGTTCCCCATGTGTTAGTAACCAATGTGTGTTGAAACTTTCCATTAACGTAAAGCTCTTGTTCACTACCCAGGCCCTTTTGTGGCGCTTGATTTGGATCTAACAAACTCATTTTCATTGTAACTAAAATCCAATCATTCAATTCCGGCAAATTTGTTGTGTCATATGAACTTGTTCGAATAGCACCACCAACATTTCCATAAACGATTAATCTCAATGTGTCTGTTGGTGTAACTGCTTGCGTGTTAAAAATCATTCCGCCAGGCTGAGTTGAACTATCTAAGGTGAATAATGTTTTTGATGCTATTTCTTTTGATTTCAAAACCATCATCACAGTAACTGATGGCGTTTTTGTTCCGCTTGGATTAATTGGAGCATATTCAAGCCTTGAATATCCAGAAGTGCCTGCAACCAACCATGTGGATAACCATGGTGCAACGCTAGAACCACTTGAGCCTCCAAAGTCTAAATACTTGTGAGAGCCCAATAGGCCTGTTTTTATATATGGTCTATTTGTTGCGCTACCATTTGAACCAAGAATGACTTTTGTGCCAGAATGTGTTATTGTTGGAAAATTTGTTGCTGAAACCAAGCCTGTTGCAACCCATTTTGTTTCCAAGTCGGCTATGTCAGGAAGATAAGTGTAAGTGCCATCTTCTAGTGCTGAATCTGCATTCGCATAAATCCACGGTGTTTTAAAGCCTGAGAGTGAGGCAGGGTCCTGAATTTTGCCCTTATTTGTCGAATCTTCCTTTAACCCTCCCTTAAGCCCAGATTGCAATATTGCATAAATTGTCCCAGATTTGACACCTTGCATCAAACCTTGAGTCAGGCCTCTTTTTAATCCGCTGGGAGAGGTCACGCGTAAGTCTCACCAAATATCATAAAAGAACCAGTTGAATTTACCACGCTAGATAATTGAGCTGTAATGGTATGACCTGCAGGTACGTTATAGTAAGGCACGCCATTTGCATCTTTTAATTTTTGAAACACAGCTGCTCCCGCTGAAGCTCCAAAAACATCGTTTGCTGAAGCAGCTGTTGAGGTAAATGAAAAAAATGCCTGGGCTGTTCCACCAAATGTGCCAGAGACAGTCAGTGTTGGTGTGCCTGTGTTTATAAAACAGGAAATCCCATATAATCTACGATGGTTGGTTGGGTCGGAAGTCAATATGGTTTGTGCAACGTTGTTTGCGTTGACTAACGTCCCTGAAGCAAACGGAGCTGATGTGAATGTTAATGAAGTAGCCATTTTTCCTCAATGTGTTATGTGTTGTTTGCCAAATACAACAACACTGATTGTAATATGACATCTGTATTAGTTAATGGTGTTGTAGAGCCCGCAATTGAACTACTTATAATGAGGGAACCAGTGATCTGAACACTAGAGTTCTCAATTCTCAAAATATCACTACGAAGTGAATTGTCATCGCCAGTTCCATTGCCAATTACAAAGAGCGAGAAGTCATTTCCTCTTTGATTGTACTTGCCCAGAACAGTCTGACCACTACCAGAGGCTATCGTATAGATGCCACCAGCAAATGAGTAGGTGCCACTGGCAACAGTGTTCTGTCCTTGAGCATGTGAGTAATTGGCACTGCCCGTTGTAAACAATCCTTCAGCATGTGATCCAACACCCAAGGCAAGAGTATTTTGACCTTCAGCATGTGATCTGGAACCTGAAGATGTTGTCCCACTTCCCTCAGCATGGGAGTATTGACCTGACGCAGTCGTGCTGAGCCCTTCTGCATGTGCTCCTTGGTTTGACGCAGTTGTTGTCTGACCTTCAGCATGGGAGCGGTTACCTGATGCTGTTGTTTGGTATCCTTCGGCATGGGAGTATTGACCTGATGCTGTACTGCCATTGCCTTCTGCATGGGAATAGATTCCTGATGCTGTTGTTTGGTATCCTTCGGTGTGGGATGCAACACCTGATGCTATGCTTCCATTGCCTTCTGCATGGGAGTATTGACCTGATGCTGTACTGCCATTTCCTTCTGCATGGGAATAATCGTTACTTCCTATTGTGTAATATCCTTCTGCATGTGATGCATACCCTGATGCAAGTGATCCTTCACCTTCTGCGTGTGCATAATCAAAAGATCCCGTTGTACGTGTACCTTGAGCGTGAGAATATGGACCTGAAGCTAGGCTGAAGGCACCTTCTGCGTGGGCTCCGCTGTTGGTCGCACTTGTTAGATAACCTTCAGCATGAGAACCTTGCCCTGATGCTGTTGTTAAGACACCTTCAGCATGAGCTCCGGTGTTGCTTGCCGAAGAAGATGAACCTTCCGCGTGGGAATATTGACCGGTAGCAATGTTGTTTGAATTGCCCTGAGCTAGTGAACCCGTTATCTCGAGACGGTCGAAGCCAACAGAAACTCCTCGCTCGATTCTTACAACATCTCTTCTGGATGCATCTGCATCACCAGTGCCTGTTCCAATCACAAAGAGAGATGTATTATTATTTCTTTTATTATATCCACCAAAAACTGTCTGTCCACTGCCAGAGGCTATCGTATAGATGCCACCAGCAAATGAGTAGGTGCCACTGGCGACAGTGTTCTGTCCTTGAGCATGTGAGTAATCGGCACTGCCTGTTGCAAACAATCCTTCAGCATGTGATCCAACACCCAAGGCAAGAGTATTTTCACCTTCTGCATGTGAACCATTTCCTAGCACAGTTGTTGAAATACCTTCAGCATGAGAATAATTGCTCTGAACAGTGGACTCATATCCTTGGGAAAAAGAACCCAATCCCAATGTTTTGCTCGAAGGCCTTCCTACAGACAGAGAGCCACTGATTACAACGTCACCACCAAACAAAGATTTTCTATTGCCAGCATCAGATCCAGACAATGATCCACTAACATAGAAAAACACATCTGTTCCTTTTTGAATAGGAGAATCAATGCTTTCACTCCCTCTTATGGCAACTGAGCCAGTCGCATAAATAGAACCATTGGTTGTGCTAGAAAAATACTGGGAAGCAGCTGGTGCAGCGATTGTAACAGAACCGTTAGAACCCGAAGTAATTGTTATATTCGTCCCAGCAACAAGATATGAAGTGCCGTCAGAGAGGTGAGTTAAAGAGCCCGATAATCCCTGCGGAAATTTTGTTTGCCCAGATAAAGTGTTCGTTCCTAAGACATTTCCAACATTTAATGCTGTAGATGCCCCACCTGCAAAATTAACTGTCGTTGCATTTGCGTTAATTACGTTAAACGTTGTAGAAGTTGTGGTAATCGCATTGTTATTTACCGCCAAATCACCTGCTAACGTCAAATCCTGTATCGACTTGGTGTTCTTCCAATTGTCTGTCGCAGAACTGTATACTAAAAGATCACCATTCGCAAGAGTTGAAAGAGCAACATCACCCAACTGACTTAGTTTGACAGGTATTGTTCCTTGTCCAGATGAACTCACACCACCAACCAACCTAAATAAACCTGCTTGCTTTATTGATGATTTTGCCGCGTCTGTTAAAGACGTACAATCCTGGGCCACGACAATATGTGCACAAAGAATACCATTAATTGCCGTGTTAGGTGCCTCAGTAAATGCCTCAGTACCAACACCATTTTCAGCATCAATAAGTGTTTGATAAGACTTATTTCCGTAATATACTATAAACGCATTTGTTGGTGAGTTGGGAATCCAAAACACCCTTTGAATTGAAAATTCATTGTTAGGAACATTTACAAGCGTCCCATTTCCATTAACATATTTCGTCGGATCTAGAACCGTATAACCGGCATTTGCAACACCGGTATTAACAACCGGCGTAGAACCCGACATGTAATATCGATAAATCTTTGAAACCGTTATTGGGTTTGATTCTATGACCGTAGAGGGGTGATTTGGATTAATGGTGTAATTGGCACCCGCCTTATAAGCACTACCAGCAGTTTTGGTAATTGATAATGTTGAACCAGACGCCTCGATGGTGTGTCCTGATATCTTTAAGGGTCCAAAGGCACGTATAAAATCATCATTTTGTTGATCTAAACCATAAGAAATTTGAGGTGAATTAAAAACACCATTAGAAACATTTCCTGAAAGGTGCAAAACAACCCCTAAATTAATGGCAGTATCCCACTGGGTTATATCTAAAGATCCCCAAGGCGTAGGTTGTTGTATGATTTGACCCGTATTATCTATGCCAACATACGTAATCTTTGCAGACGCGGAATACAACAGTGATATGTTAGATGTTGTCGGCCATTGTACGTATTTGATTGTTGGGTACGGTGCAGAACTAGTTGATGCATTCATTGAAACAATAATGCCTTCACCACCCAACACACCAAAAGTAGTTCCTCCCAGAGACGTAGACAAGATTCCTCCGTGGAGAAGGCCTGTGCTTAACGTACTTTCCAACCAACGAAGTCGAGTTGTGTTAGTAAAATCAGTTCCCGGCGCATACTGGGTAAAGTACATGTCATTGGTGGAACCCGAAGTATAAATGTAAGATGCACTTTGGTTCGTTGGAATTCTAAGAGATCCTACTGGTTTCATCTGAAAATAGTCAGATACACCAAATGCGCCTGATATGAAAGTATCACCACCAAATAATATTGACGGTTGATCTGCCCCTAATGTTGAAAGTGCACCGGAAACATAAAAAGATGTATTAGGATTAATATCAAAAGGTGAATCAATTCCTGTTTTGTTTCCTATGAATGCAGCAGATCCTGTAGTGAATATCGAGCCGGCTGTTGTGCTCGTGAAAAAAGAATCGCCTGTAATCCCTTGATATCCTTGGACTCCTGTTATTCCTTGAGCTCCCTGAACTCCTTGGGTACCTTGAAAACCTTGATTTCCTTGGTTTCCTTGGGTGCCCTGGCTGCCTTGATTACCTTGAAAACCTTGAAAACCTTGAGAACCTTGTATGCCTTGGTCTCCTTGGGCTCCTTGGGTGCCCTGAGAACCGATCATCCCCTGGAAGCCTTGGGTGCCTTGGAAGCCTTGAGAACCCTGTGAGCCTTGGAAGCCTTGAGAGCCCTGTGAGCCTTGGTCACCCTGTAAACCTTGGTCGCCTTGGAAGCCTTGGTCACCCTGTAAACCTTGGTCGCCTTGGAAGCCTTGGTCACCCTGTGAACCTTGGTCGCCTTGGTTACCTTGGAAGCCTTGGTCACCCTGTGAACCTTGATCGCCTTGGAAGCCTTGTCCTTGGAAGCCTTGAGAACCCTGTGAACCTTGGTCACCTTGGAAGCCTTGGTCACCTTGGAAGCCTTGTCCTTGGAAGCCTTGGTCACCCTGTGAACCTTGATCACCTTGGAAGCCTTGGTCGCCTTGGAAGCCTTGAGAACCTTGGAAGCCTTGAGAACCTTGGTCACCTTGTGAACCTTGGAAGCCTTGAGAGCCTTGGTCACCTTGTGAACCTTGGAAGCCTTGTCCTTGGAAGCCTTGGTCACCTTGTGAACCTTGGAAGCCTTGGTCGCCTTGTGAACCTTGGAAGCCTTGTCCTTGGAAGCCTTGGTCACCTTGTGAGCCTTGATCGCCTTGGAAGCCTTGGTCACCTTGTGAGCCTTGATCGCCTTGGAAGCCTTGAGAACCCTGTGAACCTTGGTCACCTTGGAAGCCTTGGTCACCTTGGAAACCTTGGAAGCCTTGGTCGCCCTGTGAACCTTGGAAGCCTTGAGAGCCCTGTGAGCCTTGGAAGCCTTGGAAGCCTTGAGAGCCTTGGTCACCTTGGAAGCCTTGAGAACCCTGGTCGCCCTGTGAACCTTGGTCGCCTTGGTCACCCTTCAGGCCCTGGGTCCCCTGGAATCCCTGGTTTCCTTGTGATCCTACTTCACCTTGAGGCCCTTGGGCTCCTTGATGTCCCTGGAACCCTTGGTCTCCCTTCGAGCCTTGGAAGCCTTGGTCACCCTTGAAACCCTGAAATCCTTGGTCTCCCTTTAGGCCCTGATAGCCTTGGTCACCCTTCAATCCCTGATAACCCTGGTGACCCTGGTTACCTTGATGGCCTTGGAGACCCTGGAGACCTTGGAGACCTTGGAGACCTTGGTAACCTTGTGTTCCTTGAACACCTTGATAGCCTTGTGCACCTTGATAGCCTGCACCTTGGGCACCTTGATACCCTTGTTCTCCTTGAAAACCTTGTGTGCCTTGTTGACCCTGTGGCCCAAAATCACCAATATCACCTTGATATCCTTGGTAGCCTTGATATCCTTGGTAGCCTTGATATCCTTGGTAACCTTGATATCCTTGGTAACCTTGGGCTCCTTGGGCTCCTTGGGCTCCTTGGGCTCCTTGGGCTCCTTGGGCCCCTTGGGCTCCTGAACCGCCGCCATGTCCGCTAGCTCTAATTACGATTGAGCCATTTCCTTGTCCCGAAAATGAAACGGTCATGGTGTCTCCTGTAAACAAGCATCAAAAAGAAACAAAGTATTAGGCATATCATCGTTAAATATTCGCCAACAGCAGAAAAAGACAAATTATAAATGTGAAAGCCAGGCTTTCGGCCTGGCTTTCTTTTAGTCATTGTTTTCTTTTTGTTTTTCTTTTTTAACGCCTGAAGCAAAAGTGCTGTTCAACATGGCAATAAACGATAAAATCAAAAAGAAAGTTAAATATGGGTGTTCAATCGACCACTCTTTCATTTTGCTGTTTTCTCCACATTATTCTTCCGCGGCTCGTATCGTAAGGTGAAACTTCTATTGCGACAAAATCACCTGGCAAAATATGGATATGATTCTGTCTTAGTTTTCCTGAAAGTGTTGTCAAAACAACATTCCCGCCATCTATTCTTACTTTGAATAATGTTCCAGGTAGTGCCTCTTCAACAACACCATGCAGTTCCATTCTATCATCTCTTTCAAGAATTTGCTTTTGAACACTATTCTTCTTCTTCTTCGACATTTTCCTTCTTTTTTCCTTCTTTCTTTTTTTCGTCACCTAAGCCTGGTGGTGTTATCTCTGTTCCACTCGAAGCGGTACCGCTTAACCCGCCAGGATAAAAGCCTGCAGATAACCTGAGATTCCTCTGAATCTCTTCACGTATCATTATTTTTAATAGAGACAAGGTTGACATCACCAACATATTTATTATTTATCTCAATAGATACATCATCCAATGATGAAAAGCTTTTTTCAATGAGCCACTTTGAATCAACAAAAAACCCCTTGTCGGTTCCTGGCCATCGAGTTGAATTATTCGGTAAATAAACCTTTTCACCACCGGATAGAGGCAAATAAACACCTTGAGGAATGTGATACTTTTCAGGATCAAAATATTTGACTTCTGCTCTTGAAGTCACTATGGTTAGTTTTCCATCATTATGAATTCCACATGCCAATATGGTGACATCGCTTGATGTCATCATTATGTCATCTATTTCTTTTTGATTAAGACTGATTAAATAATCAGGCAATTCTATTTCGACAGTGCCTACTTTGATAGCTCTATTGTGCATGTCATCACTATTACAACTTATTGCAAGTTCTTAAAAATGTTCATGATACTTATTTTTAGTTGTATTTTGTGAAGTCAGGATTGGTCTATCATGTGCGATACTTTGATTGGTGTGGCCCTGTGTTGTTCTGTTTTGTTTTTTTATATCACATTTGAAATAAATGAGAATAGAAAAAATTTCTATCTCAATAAATTAAAAAACGACTTGGAAGAAGGCATATGCCAACACTGCGGACATAAAAATATTTTCTTGGCAAATAAAATGAAATTTTGGACAATTCTTAGGTGTTTTAAGTGTAATAAAATTTCAAAAGCCCATTTCTATTAGCTCAAATGTTGTGTTAATTTCAACTCATTTGAATAAAAAGGTCCTGAAAATCCTTCATTTGAAAAATAAACGTAATAAACAAACAAACCTGATAAAATGTTTTTTGTGTGCTGGGATATTGCAGCGCTATTAACAGAAGATTTTTTAACGACAATTCCTATTTTTTCAGAATTGTTCTTAGGACTGACCAGATCGCCTATTTCGATGTGCATGTTCTCTCCAAGAATAAATCGTCATTTACTCCATTTAGTTCGATTAAGGCGGACTCCAAATGCACCTGTAATCTATAAGATCCTTTTTTTGTCCACATGACGACCCAAGAATCTGGTTCATCAGATTCTTGGATAATGACACCAATGTTTCTGGAATCAGGTTCCCATCTAGAAGATTTTATGACCAATGAACCAGGGTTCATCGTGAAGAATTATTTTCCTCTACAATCACAGCATCAAGAGATAAGAATGTTGAAGCAACAGAGGCTGCGTTCTTCAGGGCTGTCCTAGTTACTTTGACAGGATCTATCACGCCAGTTTCAATTAAATTTTGATATTCAAATGTAGAAGCGTTCCAGCCAGTTAGCTCACCTGAGTCTCTACGCCTATTCAATTCGTTGATTATAACGTCCTTGCTTTGTCCTGCGTTTTCAGATATTCTGCTGATCGGAGCGACACAAGCATCCAATATAACCTTAGCCCCCAAACCGAATTGGTCAACTGAATTTATCTTTCCAGATGACAATTTTCTCCAAACCTCAAATAAAGCCATGCCTCCACCTTGAACTATTCCTTCATCGACAGCAGCTCGTGTTGCATGAAGAGCATCTTCGATGCGATACTTCCTTTCAATCATTTCTACTTCAGTTGAGCCGCCGACCTTAATCAAAGCCACACCAGAAGAAAGTTTGGCTATTCTGGTTTTTAATTTTGTTACTTCATCAAGTGTTAAGGAAATGTCACGCAATTGTGTTTTTAGCTCCAATGTGTGTCGATCGACATTTTCCTTAGTGGAACCAGAAGAAACCAAAGTACAGTTATCTCTTGTGACGACGACCTTCTTCAATGTGCCAAGGTCAGCTAGTGTTACTTGTTGCATCTTCACACCTGTGGAGGCTGAAACTATCTTTGCATCTGTCAAGATGCTAATGTCCCTCAAAAGATCATCCTTGTGTTGGCCGTAACCTGGTGATTTGATTGCAACAACAGGAAGCGCACCATTGACTCTGTTAACAACAAGTCCTTGAAGGGCTTCACCCTCAACGTCGTCAGCGATAATGAGAAGCGGTGTCTTTGACTGTGATATCTTTTCGAGAAGAGGAATCATTTCCCTCATGCTGCTGATTTTATGATCAGTCAGCAAAACTCTTACATCGCTATAGGCTGCGTGCATCTTCTCTGGATTTGTCACAAAGTAAGGAGAAAGATATCCTCTCTCAAATTGCATTCCCTCGACGAGATCCAAACTGGTCGACATTCCTTTTGCGTCTTCAACTGTGATGATTCCATCATTGCCGACTTTTGTCATTGCATCAGCAATCAATTCACCAATTTTTCTATCTCCATTTGCTGAGATAGTTGCAATTTGGGCTATTTCTTCTGTCGACGTTAATTGCTTTGCTTCTTCTTTCAAGAGCTGCAAGGCTACATTTAAAGTTTTTTCTATGCCGTCACAAAGTTCTTCTGCATCATAGCCTGCTTCTAATAACTTCATGCCAGATTTCACCATGGCATGTGTCAAAACGGTTGACGTCGTTGTTCCATCACCTGCAATGTCATTTGTTTGTTCAGCAGCTTGTCTAATTAGCTGAGCTCCCATTCTCTCGATTGGATCTTTTAATCTAATTGACTTGCTAACTGTCACTCCGTCCTTAGTGACAATGGGTGATGAATTTTCATCTTGTTGTATGAGAACAGTCTTGCCTTTAGGACCAAGGGTACAACCAACAGCATTAGCTACTATTTCAACACCCTTAAACAAAGATTTTCTTGCATCAGTTGAAAAAACAACACGTGTTGTAGAAGGCAATTTAGTTTCATGTTCAATCATGCCAAAATTTTAATGCAAAAAATCTACAAAGTACAAATCAAATTTTTTCTCTCGTAATTTTTAACCAAACTGGTCTTCCAGACTTCCAAGCTATGGCTACCCGGCCGGCCTTATAGTCTTTAAGAACATTTTTTAATGTAAATTTTTGTTGTTCGTCAACAACCTGTTCAATATATTTTTCTAATCTGTGCTCCGAATAATCTCGGACATGCTTTAGAGACGACAGTTGAAATTGTGAGATGTGCATGTAAAATTCGGTGCAATACTCTCCAGGTAATAATTTCGGTCCTCTAGGTATTTTTGTCGCCATAACAGACTTCATGTTTTCATTTCTTTCATAAGTATGAATACAACATGATTGTTCATCGGAACTTTAATGCCTTAAAGTAAATTAGTCAATTAAATTACTTAATCACAATGGAACATTAAAGTCTCTAGACATGTTAAAGACCGCTAGATTTTTCATTTTTGCTTCGACCTCTACGTCGATTGTGTCTTCACGAAGAGACTTCAGTTGACACTCAGGAACATAGTGAATCATGTTACTGTGTTTACGTCGATCAATAAATGAGCCATTTTCTAGACCGGGTTCTGTGTTGCTGATGTGCTGCAACGGTCTAATGCCTGTTGGCCATGTTTCCTTGGTGACACTAAAAGCCTCGTCCATCGTAAGTTCACCATCATTGAAAGTGTGATGATGAGAATCAAAAACGACTGGAACACCTGTTTCCTGGTAAACAGGAAGCAGATCGACAACATTGTATCCCATCTCATCATTCTCGAGAGTGAGACGCTTTCTGACTCGATCTGGAAGTGACTTAATGTGGTTGATGAGCCTCGATGATCGATCTCGCTTGCCACCATGAATATTGATTGCGTATTTAGGACTGTGATCGAGACCCATCATGTCGAACATCCAGCCGTGCTGGTCGAGTTCAATAAATGCTTTTTCGACAACAGAATCTGTGTCAGAAGACAGAACACAAAATTGACCAGGATGTGTTGAAACACGAATGTCTTTCGACTTAATGAAGTCGCCAACCATTTTTAAATAGGAAATAACTTCGGCATTGTCCCACAATGCCCGATCAACTTGATCTGCGAGAGGAAACATTGCAGATGAAATTCTAAAGAGCCTGACACCTTGTTTGTGAATCTTAGGCAACATGGTTGAAAGATTCCTTACATTATTTACATATGTGCCCTTAATTTGGTCGGGCGTGTACTTGCCGGATTTATACCTACCGAGCTGCAGTACACGCTCTTCCATTTCATTAATAAAATTTACTTTGCCGCTACGTGGTTTTACTTGTTCTTTGAGGTAGTGACAGCAAATGCCTAGCATAAAAATATCTTAATGCGCTGACATGCAATTTGTCACCCTATGCCAGCTTAGATTCTCTCAGCTCATTAATCAACTTTTTCTTTTTTTGAGCGTAATATTTACTATTTTTCTTGCCTCTATTCATCAAAGCACTAAGAGCGCTGATTTCCTCAGAGTTGTTTTTTGATTCAAGCTTATCAATTACCTTTGAAATATCATCATCTTCCGAGTCAAACATTCCTTTCACTCGTTGTGCCAATTCCTTCGTGGAATTTTCAGCTTCCTCACTGGTCATGAACCTGCAACGCTTCACATACTCCTGGATGAAAGCGATTGGCCAGTCTTTTACAGTGTCGAATGAGTCCGCGTGATCGGTCCCTAAAACATTCCTAACAACATCGCCATCCATTTGCTTGATGTGAATCAGTTCATCAAACCTACCCGGCCTGAGAATTGCATTGTCCAATCGATTCTTGTTATTGACGGTTGCAATAACGAGCTTAGTGTGCCTTTGAAAGTGTTCCAGTGCTTCTAGCATTGATGCTTGATCACCAAGTCTATCAAAATCGTCGATGATGACAGCATCAGGTTCAAAAATGCCGAGAGCCTCAAAAATTGTTGATGGTGAAATGTTGGCTATATCCTCCACCCTAATTCTAAATGACCTAAGTCCCAGGCTGGAAATGATCGTCCTGGCCAAGGTGCTCTTGCCCGTGCCTGGAGGCCCATATAAAAGAACTGATCTTGATACGTCAGCATCGATGCATTTCTTTAAATAAGCTGAATATTCCTCGGCTTTTTTTGACGGCATAGGATTAAAGGCATCATCGATCTCTAAATCAACATTGCAGTTGTCGTAATCGCTATTCTTGTTATTAATTCTTCGAAGAACGATGTTCTCATCCTTGAGCATCGACCAGAGCTCTTTCTTGATCAATTCTCTTGCGATGTCATATTTGTCGACTTCAACACAAAGCCTATCAACAAAATTAGATCTAGAATTGAAGACATAACCAATTTTTACGTCTCTCTCCTTGTCCAGCTGAAGAATGCGAATGGTCACGGCGTCATCAGAAGTCTTGATAGATTTATATGGTTTTTTTTGGAGGGCGGCAAGAATCATTTTGTTAAAATCAAGAGGATAAGGATTTTCCCACTTGTCGTCAAAATAGTCATCAGGCCAAACCTCCATATCATCAACAATAACTCTGCCGATGAGGGCTGCAGATTGTATCGCAGTCATCATGTTCTGTTTTTGAATGAAAGGCTGGGCCGCATTTATGATCTCGGTGCCCATTCGAAACAATCTTTTTACACTGGCAACATTGAAAAAATCCCTAAATTTGTCGGATGTCCCTGGTTCAACAATAAGATCATTGATTTTTTTCATACGATTGTCTTTTACCCTACTATCAAATTTTGGTTTGTTTTTATTTTTGGTGTGTTGGACACCAATGAATGATTCTCCCATTCGAATCCTCTTCTCTCACAACCTCGTTGCCAAGAGGATCAATCTTTTTTCCATAAACCTTGAAGCTGAACTGTGCAGAGCCAACTGAGTCATTGGCCGTCCTATATGTCTTTATGGTTGCACCTTGTGAAAGGTATGCCTGTTTAGAAATGACCACAGTCTTTTCGTGCAAATCAACATATTCCTGGGGAGTGATGTCAGTTACACACCTCCAAGGATCAACTTTACAATCATACAGAATTTCCGAACGGAGATAATTTCCTATGCCACTGATCATCTTTTGATCCATGAGTGCCTCGCAAATTGCTTTATTGGGTTTCTTAAGGATCATTTTTGCAAATGTTTCTGCGGTCAAATTCTCATCAAAGATGCATGGTCCAATTGATAACAACTTCTTCCTGTGTTCCTCTTCAGAGGACACAAATTTAATGGTGCCAAAGTGTCTCATGTCATTGAAGAACAGCGTTCTTGAATCTCTTGTGATAGGTACACCTGAACCATTGAAATTAATGGAGAAGCATGTGTGATTGTTCCTTGAGGTAAACCACCCACCCGCCATGCCATATGTGCAATGCATATACCACCTGTTGCCAGATGATGATCTGAATGACCACCACATGAACTTGCCTTTGACGTCGATAGATTCGACCAACAAAGGAAGTTCCTTGGAAATTTGATCATACCCTATGGGTGAAGAGGTTTTGTATCTCCCCGCACTTCCAATTTCAAGTTTATGAATTTTATTGCCGACCAAAATTTGAGAAATGACGTCTCTTGAGTGTCTAAGCTCCGGGCCTTCAGGGATTGGAATAACCCTCCTTTCAGCGTTTCTGCGTTATTTGTTATTTGGTAACAAGAATATTTGAAGTCAACATCCAGCCCCAAATCGAATCTGCCCAAAATTTATAACCGGCGGGCGTGGAATGAATCCCATCCTCAGATAAAGGCACATCGATCGCTCTAGTGTCGTAGAATAAAGGTGCTACTTCAGAAATGTATTGACGAACAATCGATGATCTAAACAAAAGTTTTTTCTTGAATTCTGGCGGTCCGACCCAAACCAACTTGGCTCCAGAGGCTTCCACCGACTCAACAAACTTTAAATAGACTTCCTTATTTCTCTCCAACCATTCCTGATTAGCGACCGAATCGTTGGTTCCCAATGAAACAACAACGAGAGATGGTTTGTATTTTGTCAAATCGTGGGCAATCAATGAAATCCAACGCTTGGTGGTCGAACCCAAAATAGCGTGCAAATAAGCTTCGTAATTGTTACCCCTCAGAATTTTCTCCAAATGGGGACCAAAACCCATCCCCAAAGAGTCGCCTACGATTAAGACTCTTTTGCCGCTAGGAATTAGTGGAAAAACTTTTTTTGGCAACACATCTTCGCTTACAACATCAGGCGATATCGGTGATGAAGGATCGATTGATGAATCGATTACTACAGTAGAGTCCTCCCACTCGGCTGGAAATTGTGACTGGTGATAACCAGCAGTCATTCCAAGAATCATCATAGAAAATTTCTTCACTTCCATTGCCCTCTGTAAAATGCCATTGCAACAGTAGCTGCAGAACCAACGTTTAAAGATCTTACTGCTCCCCATTGCGGAATGTATACAACTTTGCTGGCTTTCTTGAGTGACTGCGGAGACACACCAATCGACTCCTGTCCGAGAATTAGAATCGTTTTCTTTGACCATGAATGTTCGTAAATGCTGGTTGCACCTGGTACATTGTCAAAGACGACAACCTCGTGCTCAGGATGTTGTTCGATAACCTCATCAATTGATGGCGAAAAACCAAGATGTTCGTAGTTTTGCATCCCACATGCACCACGCCTATCCCACTTCCTTCGACCAACGATGAACACCTTTTCGCAAAGGAAGGCATTTGATGATCTGATCACAGTTGAAATGTTAAAGTCGTTACCAAAATTCTCTGCAGCTACAACGAGCTCTGAACGATTCTTGTCCTGGTCAGCAATGATAGCCTCATGGTTCCAGTATTTGTAATGATCAACAACATTCCTGTGATCAAACGGCTCAGCTGGCCAATTGTGGTTGACGAGATTGCTCATGTAATAATAGTAAACAACTTAACAAGATATTTGCACTCACAAAAACAAATAACTCTTCTTGGATTATAGTTAATAATTGAGTATGTCAATCTTCAAAGAGCACAAAAGCAACGCCGATCGTGTAGCGGGGGATCGTCGAAGACACAAGGAAAAAATTGAGAAAGCAATTCGTGAAGGAATTCACAATATAGTTGCCGACGAATCAATTATCGGTCAAGACGGAAAAAAGAAATTTAGAGTGCCCGTAAAAGGAATAAAAGAACACAGATTTGTTTATGGGAATAATGGATCAAAACAGGTTGGATCAGCTCCTGGAAAGAACATACAGAAAGGCCAAAAAATAGGTGATGGCGACCAACAAGGACAAAGTGGTCAGCCAAACAAACCAGGCAGTGACAAGGGCGAAGAGTATTATGATGTTGAAATGTCGCTCGATGAACTAGCTGAATACCTATTTGCAGATTTGGGGCTTCCTGATCTCGAAAAGAAACAGTTGGCAAATATTGCATCAAAGAGATTCAAGAGATCTGGGTATAGGCCAGATGGAATTATTCCAAGGCTGGACAAAAAGAAGTCGGCCATAGCGAGAATAAAAAGAATGAAAGCCTCTGGGTTCAAAGAAGAAGAGGCTGAAGAAAGTGAATCATTTCCGTTCCATGAAGACGACTTGGTTTACCGACACTTTAAAATGAAAACGGAGCCCAATACAAACGCCGTTATTTTCTTTGTCATGGACGTTTCAGGTTCCATGACCGATGACAAAAAGTTTTTGGCCAGATCATTTTGCTTTTTATTGTATCAATTCATCAGAACAAAATACGAGAAGGTTGACGTCGTATTCGTCACACATGACATGGAAGCAAGAGAGGTCGACGAAAATGCGTTCTTTACAATATCGACATCTGGCGGAACCGTGGCATCAACAGGTCTCGAAAAAGTCAATGAAATAATAGAAGAAAGATACCCTCCTTCAAGCTGGAATTGTTATGCATTCCACAATTCAGATGGCGACAATTTCGGAACCGACAACGAGAAATATCTTCAAGAGCATGCGAAACTTGAGGAATCTGTTCAAATGTTTGGATATGTCGAGCTCGAACCACCTAGAAATTATGGCTACTATGACGAACTAAAACTGTCAGTACTGTTGGCGCCAAAGCTTGGAAAAAAATCCAGAAGCGTAAGGATAACTCGAAAAGAAGACGTGTGGCCTGCTTTTAAAGAAATTCTCGGCGCGGTCAAGAAAGACTCTGAGTGAACAGGAGTGCAAAGTGGAATATAAACCAGAAGACTTAGAAATTTGGGACGAGAAAATCTGCAAAATAGCCAAGGAAAAATATTCCCTTGACTGGTTCCCAATAGAATACGAATTAATAGACTATTTTTCAATGTTGGGCGCAATGGCGTTCCATGGCCTTCCGAGTCACTTTAATCACTGGTCATTTGGAAAATCATTTGAAAGAACCCAACACATGTATGACTTGGGCATGGAAGGACTGCCATACGAATTAATCCTCAATTCAAATCCATCACTAGCATACTTGATGAGAGAAAATCCATTATATCTTCAGATTCTCATCATGGCGCACTGTGTTGGCCACAGTGATTTCTTCAAAAACAATCGTACATTTAGATTCACGAGACCAGAAACAATCCATGGTCGCTGCAGGGCAGCCAAGAGAAGGTTTCAAGGGTATGTTGAGAACCCGAACATCGGTATTGAAAAAGTAGAAGAAGTTATTGACGCGTGTTATTCTGTGCAATTCCAGGCGCCAAAGCCTGGGTGGAGAAGAAGAACGAAACAGCAAATTGTAGAAGATTATCTCGATCGAAAAAAAGAAATGGCGTCGAGGGGACAAAAAATTAAAGAACTAGACATTGACAAAAAAGTTCTTGAACCTGACTATGACATTCTTGGATTTATCGCAGAAAATGGCGACATGCCTGAATGGAAGCGAGATATCATCGAGGTGTGCAGAGATGAAGCACAATACTTCTGGCCACAAATGATGACAAAAATCATGAATGAAGGCTGGGCGTCTGTTCATCATTACGACATTTTGCACGAACTTGATCTTCCTCCAGAATTTCATTTGCCGTTCATTAAGTCGCACAATCAAGTAATTCGTCCTCATGTCGGAGGAATCAACCCATATCATCTTGGTTTTCATATGTTCAAAAGAATCAAAGAAAAATATGGTGAACAGGAATGTTTGCTGGCGAGAGAAGTCCACAATGACGCATCGTTCATAAGGCAATATTTGGACGAAGAAACATGTGTTGAATTAAACTTGTTCTCTTACGCCAAGAGGGGAAATAGCGGAATTTATATAGAAGAAGTTTCCGACAAGGATGGTTGGAAAAAAGTAAGAGATGATTTAGCGAAACAAGTCGGGGGTGGAGGAGTTCCGATCATCAAGGTGGTCGACGTGAGATGGGACGGCACTCTCATGCTAGATCATGACCACGATGGTAGAGATTTGCTTTCAGATGAAGCCGGACACACGGTTTCACATCTCAAGACACTGTGGGGTAAACCTGTCTTTTTAATGACAGTCACCGACAATAAAGAATGTGTGATATCAAAATAAAAACCAAATATATATTTTATAATATCAAGAGGAACAATGAGCCTAAAAGAATCACTTCTCCAACAAATACAACAAAACAGAACAAAGTCAGAGTCTGAAAAGAAATTTTCTGGAACGCTTATGGATTACGTCGACCAGGTCGAAAAGGATCCCAGCATAGTCAAAACAGCTCACCAAAGACTAAATGAATCCATTAATGAGCATGGCTCATACGTCATGCCAGACTCAGATTCAAGAAAATACAAGGTATTTGATGGAGAATCCGTCAAAATCTATAAATACTTTGAAAATGAATTCTTCGGAATGGAGAATGTTGTTTCAAAGGTCATGAGCTTCCTCAATTCAGCAGCTCATCGTGGTGAAGAATCACGTCAAGTTCTCCTCTTCATGGGCCCTGTTGGCGCCGGCAAGTCCGCCCTAACAGAGCACATCAAGAAAGCACTGGAAGGTAAAAAATTCTATCACCTCAAGGGAGACCCTCACCGTGGCGAACCCCTTCAGTTGATTCCACGTTCTCTTAGGGACTCATTTGAAAAACAATTGGGTGTTAAAATCGAAGGAGATATTTCGCCGATTGCTCGTCACAAGCTCCTCAATGACTACTCCGGACACTACGAAAATTTCGAGGTTGAGGAATCATCTGTGTCACAAAGGGCTCGCAGAGGCATCGGTGTCGTTCCTCCTATGGACGCCAACAGCCAAGATGTTTCTGTTCTAATCGGTTCTGTTGACATCAGCAAGCTGGACAAATACCCTGAGGATGACCCCCGTGCACTCTCGCTAACAGGCGCCTTTAACGTTGGCAACCGTGGTATCGTTGAGCTCGTCGAGGTCTTCAAGAATGAAATTGAGTTCCTCCACACCATCATCACAGCCACACAAGAGAAGAGAGTTCCATCACCTGGAAAGAGCGACATGCTTCACTTCGATGGGGTCATTATCGCTCACTGTAATGAGGCTGAGTGGGTGAAATTCCAAGGCGAACACACCAACGAAGCTATCCTCGATCGTATCGTTAAAATCTCAGTGCCTTACTGTCTCGAGCTCAATCAGGAGCAGAAGATCTATGAGAAGATGTTGGGCAAGTCTGATTTTAAGGCTCACATTGCACCCCACACACTCAAGATAGCTTCCATGTTCTCGGTTATGAGTCGTCTTAAGCCTTCTTCTAAATGCGACGCCCTCACCAAAATGAAGATCTATAATGGCGAAGACATTATTGAGAAGGGTCGAGTCAAGAAGGTCGATATTAAGGATCTTCGTGAAGAGGCAAAGCATGAAGGCATGGACGGAATTTCAACCCGTTTCATCACCAAGGCAATCGATCACGCCCTGTCGAACTCCGACAAGAACATGGTTACTCCGATATCAATGCTTGACTCTTTGACTAGAATGGTAAAGGAGCAGATTACAGACGAAGCCTTCAAGAAATCTTGTCTCGAGCTTCTTCAGAAAACTGTTCGCGATGAATATCTCAAAATTTTGGAGACAGAGGTTTCCAAGGCATTCGTCAATGCATATGAAGAGCAGGCACAGAGCCTTTTCGACAACTATCTTGATCACGCCGAGGCTTATACCACACGATGCAAACTAAAGGATCGTGTCACCAAGGAAGAACGTCATCCTGACGAGGAATTCATGAAGTCCATCGAGGAACAGATCGGCATCACAGGCTCTTCACGTGATGGCTTCCGTTCAGATGTCACAGCATACATGTTTGCCAAGATGCGCAAGGGCGAGAAGGTTGATTACACGACCTATGAGCCATTGAAGGAAGCAATCGAAGCTTATCTCATTAGCTCTGTGAAGTCGCTTGCTCGTATCGTCACCAAGTCCAAGAGCCGTGACAAAGAGCAGCAAGAGAAGTACTCTGAGATGGTCAATACCTTGTGCAAGAAATACAATTACAATCCTGATTCAGCCGAAGAAATATTGGTGTTCTGCGCCAACAATCTCTTTAGAGATAGCTGAAATAAATAGGCAAAGTAAAAAGCCGGGGATTTTATCCCCGGCTTTTTTATTTCCCATCAGACGTATTTAGCACCTGGTTGTCGCTGACCCTTGAGGGCACAAAGATCGGCAATGACATATGGAACTTCATATCTGTATGGGTGAGGACCCATTATTTGATTTTCCCTATAGAGTCTAACTGCCTGAAATTTTGCCTTGGCAGATGGATATGCCGATTCTAAAAATGGCCTCAATCCGGAATGACACCAATACAAGAATCTTCTTTCATCCCACCTCGCTTTGTGTGAAGGATCACATGAGGCACCTATTCCTAGGGCATGTGGTGTATAAGAAAGAAACCAACCACCAGGAACAAGACACCTATAGATTTCTTCCATTAACCAAAAAGCGTCTTGGTCTTCACCGTGTTCGAGAAAATCAAAAGCCCTAAAGGCACCGATCGAATTGTCACTAAATGGAAGTTTTTTTGTACCGAAGACATCATGGGTTATGTCTGGATTGCCTGATACATCCAGTGTTGTCCAGCCTTTTGCCCCAAATATTCCGCCTCCTAGATCAATTTTTGGATGTCCTTTTACTTCACATTCCTTCTCAACTAATTGATGTAGATACTTATCTCTCAAGGGCATGGGTTGCGCTTCAGCCGGGAGCTGAGGGGTTTTTCCTTGGCCACATAAATGCTGAATCTCATTAACATTCTTCAGCCAAGTATTTCCCCCATCAGATCTATGCCTGTACCCATACAGTGGCTTCTCTATCCACTTAAATTTGGTGACTAAATATGTCCTAGCGATTAAATCAAAATCGTCTGCAACATGAAGATTAACGTCATGACCGCCGACCTTTTCATACACGTCTTTCCTCCATGCCCTCAAGTGATTAGGCGAATATAAAATCTGACACAATGATCTTGCGGAAACCGGAAAAGATCTTGTAGCCAACAGTTTTTTATTTCTCACTTGACAAGGATAAGACTCCCAGCCATAGGCGCTACCATATTCTAAAGTTTTGTCATCGGGGTCGATCCAATGTGCACAATCAGAAAAAACAAAACCAACTTCTTCGTCTTTAAAGGCTTCTACTAATTCTTCTAGTGCACCTTCGGCCAAAATATCATCATGGTCCATTTCAAGAAGAATGTTTCCATTGGCGATCGCACAGAGTTTTTTCTTTGCGTCTCCGACTCCTGCCCATGGGCCAGTTTGCACAATTCTAATTCTATGATCTTCTGGAAGAACAGATGCATCTGCACTTCCATTCAATCCAATTATCCACTCAAATTCTGGTTTTTGATCCTTGAGCGAATCCCAAACTTCCTTGAGCCAAGTTGTGTCGTTTGTGGGAGTATAAATTGATATCATTCAACCTCACTCAAAATCATATCCTACATCTATCTTTACTTTGAGACTCGGAACCCTAATGTGGTTGGCTAAACCAATGTCCCTTGCTTCATCAGCATCAAGGTACCAATCGGCGTGTGATCTCTCATGAATTTGCTTAAGAAAATATTCTGGATCCTTGCCGCAGTTCGCAGACATTTCCCTGTAGAGTGATTGATTAAGTCGATCTCCTTCCTTGGCATCAGCTTTAATTTCCTCAACCTTGCCTTTGGCACCGCTGGAAACATCGTGAATCATAATCGTTGCGTGTTTGTCAATAAAGCGATAGCCAGAGGAACCAAAACTAAAGAGCAGTGCCCCACAAGACATTGCCTTGCCTTCAACTATTGTAGCGACAGGAAGCTTGGAAGCCTTTATGTTTGCAATCATGGACATGAGAGAATATACCTGCCCACCATAAGAATCTATGACGACAGGAATGATGGACTGGCCAGTTGAGTGTGCCAAAGACATAGCATTTGAAAACTTGGCGGCCTCATCCTCATCAAATTTATTTACCCTAATCACCACGGGCTCATAACGCAGCTTAACTTCGCTCAATCTCTTTGATATATCTTTAATTACGTTCATTTTTTCCTTTATTTTCTAAGATAGAATCTTCGCTATTAAATTTTTCTTAACCAAATCTGAAACTTCAAATGAGAACCATTGCTCTATGGTTTCGTCCCACGTGTGAATTGCACCTTTATCCGTTATTTCTTTTATCGTGCACTTGTGTTGTTGTTTCGTTCCATCAAGGTGTCGAACGATAATTAATTTCATTCCAACCTTGCCCAAAAAAGTTTGGGTCTCTTCTTCGAACAAATCCTTCAAGGCTGAGAAAACTATTCTCTTGCCGACATGCTTCTTCTCTTCTTCACTCATGCTTTTTTCTCCATTTGTAATAAAGCGTCAAGGCATGATCATTTGGACACTTTTGTGGCATTGTTTGCCGACAAAATAATTCCCATGCATCAGCTGTATAATCACCAATCCCAGGTAAATCCCTTGCGCTTTTCCAATTGTTTTTAAGATAAGCCTTGGCCATCTTTATCAAATTTTCAGAACGCCTATTCTTAAACCCCAAAGAAGAAATGACTTCTCTCAATTCGCACTGATTCGCAGCCGCAAGTGATTCGGCATCAGGCCATTTTGAAAAAAGCATTGGAACAACTTTTTCAACCTGTTTTCTTGTGGTGCAATTTAAAAGCATGCAAGAAACAAGAATCTTAAATTCATCAGGCCATAAATCTTCCTGAATTAAGCTGTAAGGTGATCGAGGAGGAATCATTCAATTTCCATTTAATAGCTTTGCAGCTTTCTTCAAATCTTCGCTGTTTTTTATTGGTAAGAACCTAGTGTGCCTGGGGATTTCAACAAATGAAGTTTGAAATGTGTATGTTAGATCCTGCAAAAGCCTCTCATAGTGAACCACAAGGTTTCCATGCACGTTCTTTTTTACCCTGTGCCATGACCATTTTATTGTGTTAAAATCCAAATTTGCATCCACTATCATGCTATTTGTATTCAGCCAATTAAATTGAATGGGATCATACTTCCCAAAAATCCTAAATTCTTCCACTATCTGATTAACCCCATCAACACTGCAAAGTATTCCACCGGAATCTGTTGGTATTTTTTCAACCACTTCACACGTGATGGGCTTTGCATTCTTTATGTGCCATCCAATCAAAAGAGGATCCAGCGAGGCCAGTACATTGCTTGCATTAACAACACAGATATATTTGCCACCCTGTTTGATAAAATCATGAAGCAATCCAGATTCTTTTAAGGCAGGAACAACATCACCATGTCCACAAGAACTTAAATAAGGCTGTTGATTTCTTAGGCAAAGAAGATTATCAGGTGTTAATCCAATTGTCTGATATTGTTTAAAGGTTTTTATCTCTCCCTTAAAAGCCAAGGAAGAAAGATGGGATTTTATTTCCTCATCATTCGCAGGGTCTGTCATAATCCAAACATGGCGACTTGGCACCGATTGCATTATTTTCATTGCCAAAAGCGAAATATTCAAATCAGGCAGCTTTTTTAGAGAATCAAAATTCCCTCCTGACAAAATACAATATGCAACCTGTCCATCCTCTATGGCCTTCAAGCCTAAATCAAAAATATCTTTTTCAATATCTTCGTATTTTGCAACATCATCTTGATGAACAACCACAGGATCATCGACCGAATAATCCTGTGGATTTGTCAACATCCTCAATAATGATTGCAATCTCAAGCCATTGTCTCTGTCTATGGACTGAATTGTTTCAAATGAAACTTTTTCAAGTTGTAGCTGTAGGCTTTTCAAGAAACCTGGTGTGCGAGCGAACATGCAATAAACATAACACTATTTTAAAGAAAGTTCACATGTCTAAGGCATTTTCCTCATCCTTTAGAATTCTTGCCTCAAGTTCCTTTAGCGACTTAGAAAACCTCTTTGTCAAAGCCTTCTTCGCTATTCTTTTTGCACTTTCAGCATCTCCTCGGGTCATTTGCAATATTTTTTCAAATTTCAAATTTACTATTCTTTTTGCAGAATTCAATATATCCGATGGAATTTCAAAACCATAAGAAAATTCTATTTCTTCAGCCCACTCATCAACTATTGCATCAGAAGGAGCCTCAGATCCAAAAAAGGATTTGATTTTTTCCCACCAGCTCTTTTGGCTCTTCTCCTGGGGTTATAGTTCGCTAGCCAAATATTTTGATATAAATTCTCTTAAAATTTTTTCATTCATTATCTTGCCCTCAATTTCTTCACGGCTCCCTCAAGATCTATTGGCTGCCCAGCAAATCTCCTAGAATCAATTTCAAATGTGTTTGACCAAAATGCATTTGAAGCCTCACAGCCTAAATAAACTATCAAAGAAGAAAAAACATATAAAATAGGATAAAAAATGCCCAGTCTCATGCTATGCCTCACATGACACAATTCGTATTCAAGCATTCTACTTTCTTTTTGTGGTTCAAAATTTAAAACCACAACATTTCCCAATGTGTGTCCAAACCATCTGCTCCAAACATTCCTAAACCAAATTGGAGAGCTTGGGGAGACAGTCCATATTAATCCATCCCCACGCGAAGAGTTCCATTCATACAAGCCCAAGAATTGAAACAATAGTGCATAAATTAATCCAAAGAAAGTGAGGGGCGAGGCCCAAACATACCCACAAAATTTTTTAATTGAAATAGACATGGCGGATACCTCATTCTTAATAAAAATAAATATTAAGATGAAATATCCGCCATTTTTTGTGATGTTTTTACTGTGAGTCGACGTCTATGCTACAATAACACCATTCGTTGCACTCCTGCAAACAAATCTCACAACTACAACCACCATCTTCTGATGAAATGATGCCAAGATACAGTGTGTCACAATCTGAAAAACAATTGTCTAGTGCACCCTCAGAGATACACGAGTCAATGCACATACCGTGTGACTCACAACTAGTTTCCTCAGGAATATCAACGTAAGTGCACACGTCTGTCATGTCGTCCAAACAATCAAGATATGTCTGGTTATCGATAATAATTTCAGAAACTTGGGTGTCTTCTGTCGAAACAGTCTCAGATTGAGATGAGATCGTATCAGAAGTACAAGTTAAAAAAGAAGCTGCAAAAAAAAGAGAACACATTCCAACAATTGCATTTTTAGTTCTTGACATATTTCCTCAGATGGTTGATCAATATAAAATGAGAAGTGACATGTTTACATTGTCTTCCCATATATAAAACAAGATGAAAATTGTTAAAGAGATATTTAAGGCCATAGTTCAAGAAGGTATCGAACTCGAACTGAATGGGGAGCTTGACAATTACGAACTGAATACTGAAGCCATAGAAAATGAATACTATAGCGAAATCCTAAGAGAAGCCGAATACAAAGGAAGAGATGTTCCGTTGGGAAAGCCTATGAGGGGAGACGTAAAAAAATACAAAGTTTATGTAAAAGACCCTAAAACTGGCAACGTCAAGAAAGTAAATTTCGGAGATCCAAACGCCGAAATAAAGAGAGACGACCCAGAACGTCGCAAGAATTTCAGGGCCAGGCATGGATGCGGGACGAAAAGAGCTTCCAATAGAACGAAAGCTGCCTATTGGTCGTGTCGACTATGGTCGAGGAAACCTGTTTCTAAAATCATGAAGGGGGAATAACGTCACCAAACAAATGATCAAACGTGGCAATAAACTTTTGCCATGTGCCATCCTTTGTCATGGACTGAAAACCATAAGAGTCAAAAAGATCTTTTACTTTGGACCAGTTGCGCTCTGGAGAAGAAGATGTCATTTCGATCCTATCTTCGTCCGACCAAGTCATAAACTTAATCAAGTCATAGTTACGTTCGAACTGTACAGCATGCTCTGGATTGGCTAGGAAAGAAGCCAACTTGCCAGGATCCATGCATAGCTCCTCGGCTGTCTTGTCGCCGATGCCGGGGATGCCAGGAATATTGTCCGAAGTATCACCGCGCAAGGCCTTCCAGGTCACATAATCGTACTCCTCAGGAGCCTCTAGATATTTCTTTTTAATTGGATTCCATACTTTTACGTGTGGATATTCCTGAACTACCTGAGTGAAATCCGTGTCATTAGAAACGACAATCCAAGGAGCGGCCGTTGAACTGCAATTGATGAGATTGTAGATGGTGTCGTCGCACTCAGAAGTGGGGTGACGAACAACCGAAACAGGAAACACGGTGGAGAGAAGATCAACAATCTGATCTTTTTGCTTGAAGAACCTTTGCAGCTCCTCGTACTTCGGATCATCCTTTTCAACCTTGCGTGTTGCCTTGTACTCTGCCAGCTTTTCGTATCGATTGACCGGTCGACCCTCGAGGACAACATAGATTCGACTAGGCTTAAATTCATCGATCGTCGACTTGAACTGACGGAAGAAGTTGAAAACAACAGGAGCAGGACCCATCTGAAAACCACTGCGAGCCCTATGACACTGATTCATGAAGTCCAAACAGAGGATTGTCATATTCTTAACTTACCTCACCAATAATCAAGGTTGCACTTTTTATTGTATATTTTTTGCCATGTTTTACCACGATACCGACTCCCAGGAAGTTCTCATGCATGTCGACAAAGTCGAAAAAGAAAATAATCAATATCGATTTTTGGGATGGATGGCTCACAAGACATCCGAGATAATCGGTCTCAATATTGAAGGCAAAAACATTGGACACACTTCATTATCTCGACCGGACGTCGTTGACGCTTATCCCATGCTTAAGAACGATAAAGTCGGAATGGAATTCGTTTTGTCGAAAGAACAATTAAGAATCCCTCTCAATATAGTAACGAAAGAAGGCCAATTTTGTACTGTTGGTAAAATGGAAAAATGGGCAGTCGTGATGTCGGGCTTCAATCCTGTGAAAAAAAATATTGTCGTCGTTGACGACTTCTACAGCGATCCTGATTTCGTGAGGAACTTTGCAATCAACAACTTGGACTACAATCCTTCAGGCTATCACAAGGGGAGAAGAAGTCAGAGGTTTTTGCTGAATGGCACGAAAGAAAAACTGGAAGAAATCATGGGCAGAAAGGTGATCAACTGGAATCACCCCGAGTACGCGAATGGTGTGTTTCAGTATTGCAGCAGTGAAGATCCTATCGTTTATCACAGCGACAAACAAACTTACGCAGCTGCCATATATTTGACTCCAAATGCACCGCTAAGGTCAGGAACTTCGACTTACCGAAGCACAATAACCGGTGCAACCATGTTTGATCCCGGAGAAGCAAGGGGTGAAGTGTTCTTCAAGACATTCTCCCAAGGAGGATCTGAATTGAATTTCTATGACAATTCAACTCTCGAAGTGGTTGATTCAATCGCCAATGTCTACAATAGACTGGTGATTTGGGATGGCAGGGCCATTCACGCCGGAAATGGCTACTTCGGGACAGACATAAACGATTCCAGGTTCTTCCAATTATTTTTCTTTGATCTTGCCTAGAGATTCGAGCTTCTCGACCCCCGCGATAACCTTCTGCTGAACATCGCTTTCAATCGCCTTAATATCTTCAACGGTGAGGATGCTGCCTGTCTTCCTATCGTGCAAGATGATTGCGGATTTCTCAACCGCTGAAGAATAACGACCAAGGAGACCATCGGCTGCCCTTTCCGACAAGACTCCATAATTGCTAATCTTCATGTTTGACAATAGCACGGTGTCCTGTCTGGCATCCAGGATCTCGGATGCCGGAACAATCAAATCCTCTTTCTTTACTCCACGGAGAAGTGCTCCGGAGCAATGATCCCACAGAAGAGACTTGGTGATTTTCTTGGACCACGGATGCTCGCAGTGCGGATTTTTGGCCGGTGTCATTGTCACCTCAGAAGATCTCCAGCGACATCGATCAAATCTCTTGGAAGGACCACGATGGCCATACTCAGCCGGCCCTTGAACGAGGGCAATGACAGCACGCTTATAAGCCTCCGTCGCCGCTGTCTCTGTAACGTTGGATGGTCTGTTGAGGTGTGACTCAATTAAGCACAACCAAATCCAGGTTGTTGACCTGAGAACATCGTAATATTCTTCAGTTCGGTAATCGACCCAGTCGCTATCGGAAAGCAATTTCATTAATTCCTCACGTACTTCTTAATAACATTCTTGGACGTACGAATCTCGGGTGGGACGAAATCCATCTCGAGGATGTCGAAAAAATCCTGCTCCTCGGGCACCCACAGCTGTTCTCCTGTTGGCATCGTCGGCATGCAATCAGTCATGCGGCCGCCACCTGACAATTTCTTGAATCGACCAAAAATTCCTGGCACAAAACCATTGAACGAGTTGCCTTCGGCATCAGACCCGGAGCCTGTGCGCATCATGTATAGCCCGCCCCAGTTCTCAGGGGAAGCCATGAATAGATCAAGGTTCATGCCTTCACTGAGACGAACACGAATGTACTTGGCCGCAAGCTTGGGGATCCAAGGCACAGTACCTGGAACACCTGGCTTAATATGCTGACCGACCTCTGTTAGGAGACGGATTAGCTTTTCACGATCATCGGAGATGCCTACCAGCTCGATGTCGCCTACGATTGGCTTTTGTCTGCGAATAGAACCTGCAATCTCCACTCTAGTCATTGCAGACGAAATATGGTTCTTCACCTTAATGGCGATGGCTTGGGCTTCGACCAGATCGATTTTTCCGATTCCCATGTATTAAACATACACAGCTCAGTGACGGGTTTGCACCGGTGGCATATAATTAATTCATGCACAAAAAAATTTCGAGTCAAAATCTAAGAAAATTGATCAGAGAAATCATTGAGGAAGAAACGGCAATTCCCGGTGATGCCCCTTCTGAAAACCAAGTTCATCTTTTTGACTTTGATGATACACTTGCTGTAACACAGGATCCCACAGCTGTAATGCTCTACAATGATGAAATCCCTGCACATAAATCGGCAGACGAAGTCATAAATTGGCTGACACAATTTAAAATATCTGATGATGATCTAATAAACCCAGGCATTGCGCAAATACCGCAGAGGGGTGGACACGCTGCATATATTAATTCGGCAGCTTTGGCTAAAATACAGACAGCCTATAATAGAAGCCAACAAAAGGTCAGCGGAATAAGTGAACCCAAACAAGGTGAATCTATATTAATGGACTTTACACCATGTGCATCAACAAACCTCGATGCAGCCAAACCAATAGATTCAACTATTGAAAAAATGAAGAGAATGCAAGATGTAGGAGCAACAACAGGTGTAGTGACAGCAAGAAAAGAAAAAGGAAGTGGAATCGATCTTCATGGACACAAGGTTGATGCCACCAACAAAGAAGACATAATTAAATTTCTTGCACAAAATGGCGTAAGCCCCAGTGCTGGCGTCATGGGTGTCTCTGGACAAAATAAAGGAAATTTCATTGCGAAATATTTTGCCGGCGACAAGAACACAAAGGAAATACACTTTTACGATGATATGCCTAAAAACACTTCAGAAGTTGAACAAGCGCTAGCAGAGAAAACTCCTTCGGAATTATTCATATATGGACCAGGTGAATTCGACAAAGGAGAAGCAAATCCAAATGTTCCTTCAAAGAGTCATCCTGCTAAAAAGCAAAAGTTCGAAAATTTTGATTTATCGAGATGGAATAAATTGGCCGGACTAAAATGAGAAACCCCCTTTCGGGGGTTTCATTTATATTGAAGGCAATTTTATCTTTGCAACTGTTCCATCTGACATCATCACTGTAGTGACATCTTCAGGCAATTCCTTTGTAATTGTGGTGTTAGGTTCAAAATCAGGAAGATCCTCTATTGACTGTGGTTCTGAAATTTCGGTCAAAGAATACCATTCTTTGGATTTTGTAACTGCAATATCCATTAGTCTATTAACATGCTTGATCGCTCTATCAATTAATGTTTTTCTAGCCTTGTCAGAAGAATCAAATATTTCTCCGTCGACTTGATCCAGCATTACAGTCGATGTTCTATCTGATCCGCCTTGCAACAGGTATTGCACTTCTTCGCCTTTAAGCGTTTTCTTGGTAATTATTTCTATTACCTGCATCGGATAAATTTGATTCTTTTTGTTTAGAACAATGAAAAGAACTTGTCCAATTGAGTATCTCACTTTTGTTCTCCAGCGTCATTGCCCAAAAAACTTGAACTTTGTTCATCTTCGTCGTCTGATGGCTCAGAAGCCAATTGAAAAACACTGATAGGAGGAGGTCCAGAGGGTGCCACAATGAAATCTGGTGCATCCTCATTCATGGGAATGCTGGCCAATTCACAGGCGTCAGAAATCTTGTTCCACAAGAGCGTTTCTGTCATTGATCTATTTTCAACTTCAGCAAGAGATTGACTTAGTGTTTTCTTGCCTTCCGGAGGCAGAACCACACCGAATAAATCCCTAAGGTGAACTAGTTCAAACTTTGTTAGCCTTAGTTCGAAAGTTTTTCTTTTCTTAAGGAAAGGTTGTTTATCACTCATGTTCTATTCTCACTTCAAGAAGTTGGATCAATTGCTTCCAGGAATAAATCAAATGTATCTCGGTGTGCAACACCTTGCTGAATCTTAACAACCTTAAGAGCGGCTTGCAACGTTTTCATGTCAAGTCGATCCTGATATTCTTCAATGATTTCTTTTCTATCTGTTTTTAGGAGCTCGATCTCATTATCAACTGTTTCAATCTTTCCAATGAACTCCTTCACAAGACCTCTAAGGGTATTGATCTCATCAGGCTGCATATCAGCGGTATTGTATTGCTTCTTGGGTGGTGCTTTCTTTGGCATGTTGATATTCTAAACCGCCAAGTTTGAAAAGTTCAAAGCGCCTTTATTTTTTGTATTGTCGACCTGTAGTCTTTAACATATTGAGCATCTTCAGGGACGCCTTGCTTCAAGACTTCCTGCACTTTGTCTTCGAGTGATTTTATGTAAAATTGCTTCATAGAAGCACGAATAGTTTTCATAATGCTCTTTTCTGCTTCTTGTTTTTCTTTGCCTTCAAGCTCAGAAAGCTTCTTAATTTCAGGTATTTCCTTCTTGTTTTTCTTCATCAAATTCTGAAGATCCTGGGGAGATTTTGCATTCTTTAAAACGCCTTCTGCTTGATTGTAAATTTGATCCAAGCTTTTTCTATAAATTTCCGTGGCGGTCTTCTTCATTTTTTCAGCCTCGGGGCTTGAATAGACTTTCGTCAAAAATTTTGGATTCTTCATCAATTTTTGTGGCGTAAATCCACCTTTTTGATTTTTTTCATTGGAGTCATCCTCTGTGATTTGTTGAGATTCTCCCCACAAATCACTTGGGTTACGACTCTTGCCACCTGATTCCCGAGAAGTCTTTTTAGGAGCCTTGGCACCTTTGTTGCCTAACATCCACCTTCCTGTTTTTTGCAACTTTTCTTTTGTGGCGTCATATAATTGGTCAGAAAATCCACCGGTTGTTGCACTCAAAAGACTCTTTGCGACTTTGGGTGCAGCCTTTGCCGTAAAGGCACCCATGACAAGTGCTGGTGAAGCCATAAAGGCTAGCGCCACAGCGTCTCCCTTAAACGCCTCATCATTTCTTTTATAAACTTCTGAATAATCATTTCTTATCTTGTTGATCTCTTCTTTTTCTTCATCAAAAACGCCGGCATAATCGGCCCTCAACATGGGATTGAGGGTCGTCACAATTGTTCCCCAAACAACTTTTACTAGAGTTTTGGCACGCGTTGTAAGCTCCTTCGTTTTACCTATAGCAGTTTGCACTGCATCAACAAATGGAGATCCAAATACCTTAAAAAGATCCCCTTGATAAGAAGAACCCATCATTCCTGCTGTATCCATTGGGCCATAGTCATCTTCTTTTAAGATGTGTTGAACATATTCCTTCAACAATATTTCGCCAGATTTTTTCATAGCTCTAAATATCTCTCTAACTACATAATTATACTTTATGTCAACAACAATAGCTCTGCTTCCAGGAAGTTTTAAACCTTATCACGCCGGACACGATGGACTAGTAAGACTCGCAGCATCAGAATGTGACGAAGTACATCTCTTTATATCAACATCCGATAGAAGTCGCAAAGGGGAAATGACCATATATGGAACAGACATGCAAAGAATATGGCTTGATTTTATAGAGCCAACGTTACCCGAAAATGTTGTTGTCGAATACGGTGGAGCTCCTGTTCAAAAAGTGTATGCAGAGCTAGAAGAGGCCGAAGCTGCCGCAAGCGAAGACACTTATGTAATCTACTCAGACGAAGAAGACATACTGAAATACACAGATGCAGCTCTCACCAAAGTCGCACCAACACTGTTCGAAAATGGACAAATAGAAAGAAGGCCTGTCTCAAGAACAGAAACAGTCCCAGTCAGCGGTACCAAAATGAGAGAATACCTGGCGACAGGCGACTCAAAAAACTTCGCCAAATTCTTGTCGCCAAGTATTCGTCAATACTCTCAGCAAATAATAGACATTCTAACTCGGAAGCAAATAGGAGAAAGTCTATTAAAAAGATACATCAAGGAATTCATCCAACTCTAATATTGACTTGGTTTGGAACAATTTTTCCTTGAGTGTTTCTGACTTCGACAACATATCTGCCCTTTGTGGTCAAAATTCTACAAGAAATTTGTTTCGTGGTTCCTGGATAAGATATGTCTATTCTCTTCACCACACCAACTAATTCCAGGGCATGTTCTTGATTTTCAATTTTTTCTACATGCCATTTACCGCCACCCATGTCTCTAGCGTACCAATATCCGTAACCATAACCAGAAGCTAAATATCTCTGGACTTTTTCGTAATCCTGTGTGCCAGATGGGGCAACGTCCTTGCTCATCTCAGGGTCTTTGCTTGAGAAACGAGAAGCAGGAGTCTTAGTCACTGAGGATGGTGTACCACGCAAGTAATTAGTTAGACCTCTGGCTGCCAAAGTTTTGTTGATGCCTAGAGCTCTTAAAAAATCGTCAGTTGGATGTGAACCTGACTTAACGATAGGTTCTCCGGTTTTTTTATCTTCATCCTGAACAAATCCACCTACATAACCTGTATTGGCAAAAGTATTACCTGAGGGATCCTTCAGGGAGATAAAAACCTTTTTACCAGATTCAGCATTTCCAGCCGAGTCTGGTCTTTTTAAAATAAGTGTTAGGTCGGAAATTATTGGACCAACATTCGGCACTTCAGGGAGCAAAGGCCTTGCATTGTTCTTGCCCCCTGTTTGTTCTGAATCCTTAATGTTATTCGGATTGATTCCGATCGCCTTTAAAAGGCTAGCTATTCTGGGAGAGATCTTTCCTGATTTCAGATCCTGTGCTTCACTTGCAACCTCATCTTCGAAAACCTGTCCTTTGTTTCTGCCGCTGGTGAATAGAACATTGTATTGTTTTCCTCCATGGTTCACGATATATGTCGTAAATCTTCCACTCAAGGAACCTGGATCACCTTTGGGAATGGAATCCAATAGCTTAATTCTTGCCTTCTTCAAAATCTTGGCAATCTCTTCACCAGAAAAAAGGTGTGACGTAGAAGGAGCTAGTCTTATCTCTTTGTCAGAAGCGACCTTTACCTGAAGGCCTTCAACACCTGAGTCTGCTGCGGCTGAAACTATCAAATTAGCAACCAACACAGTATCAGGTGATTTCGCCTCCTTTATGAAGTTCCTGATATATTGCTTCAATAGATCATTCATATCTTTATCCCTTTTCTTCCATACTTGAACAACCCCAAAATTTGATTGGCGGCCGCAAATGAACCCGTAAATTTATACGCATTTCCTTTATAGATGAACACAACTCCTTCCATGGGCGAAGTTATGTTGCTCACGTCCTTGAGCTTTTCCATTTGTTGTTTGAGGATGGACATGGCACCTTCATTACCGCTAGCTTCGATAGCGTTGATTGCTGTCTGAACCTCACTTCGCAACCTGGAGACCTCGCGATCAGAATCATCAATCAGGGTTGAGTTAAGGCCTTTCAAGAGCTCAACAGCAAAATCGTTGATAGCTATCTCTATTGGCATCACGTACTGCTTGAACAAGGCTCCAGCGCCCTTGACAAAATCCGATATGGTTTTATGCAATGATTTATCTGCAGCTTTTTTAATGTCAACCACGGTCGGTGCATCAGACTCTTCAAACACTCTTGCCATCAACATATTGGCTACCTTAGGCGGAAGACCGAGAGCATCAACGTCAGCTCTTATCAAGAGCCTCAAATAGTCACCTATCGTATCCGAATCACCCACTCCGGCAGAAGCGGCTGCCTCGTCAATCTTGGCAGCCGTTGTTGTGAAAATGGTGCCATTAGAAAGATTATTCATTCGGATGAGCGAAGGACCTTTGACTCTCCAGCCTGTCTGAGAAATCGAGGCTTGCATTCTATCGATGTATTGTGCTAGTGTATCAACACCATCAACCTCATCTTCTGACATCTCAACACTGCCTGTATTCGTTCTTTTGAAAACGGGCCAACCATGAAAAACGATATTATTAGAATCGTAATTTATGACGTTTGGATTTTTTGTGTATATAACCTCGATTGAATACCATCGATCAACTGATGGACCAAAGATCTTTTCTTTGACTTTTTTTGGCAATGAACCTACAGCGCCTTGTAATACCTTGAAGGCATTAGTAAAAGCTTCTTCTACTGATCCTCTTCCAGCAAATTTTGCTGCCAATGCCGTAGCATCCATGCCGCCCTTGCTGACATCTGAACCCCTTGTGACTCTAATTTCTTCAGAAGATATATCATAAGAAAAAACAAGATTCATGCCATCCATTTTTTCTGACACTTTTTCAAGACGACCAGTCGCAGCTCTTCTTAAGATCTTTTTAATTTCACCAAATGTTAAATCCCTATTGTCATAGAGATGCATGAGGTGACCTACTAGGCCCCCGCATACCAAAAGCTGTTTATTCAACAAGGTGGTGGGAGATGATAAAATCATTTTTGTTTCTCGTTAATCTGTTGTCTATTTTTTGCTGACTGCAGCTCTCTCTTTAAGTGATTTACCAAATGCTTATAATGAGATCTTTTTTCGGTCCCACGCGCACATTTATCACGCCAATACTCTGCATCACCGATTCTTGATTGTAAATCATCTATATGGTCTGTAGAACCCCAATCAGTCGTTCTGTCTTTAGACAAAGAAACCTGACGAACCTGTCTTTCAACCAACAGCTTGATGTAATTTTTAATTAGATTTATGCCTTCCATCTTCTTGCTCCAAAGCATTTTTCATAGAACCAACAAGAAATTTCTTTATGTGACTCTCGGTGATCTCGCCAGAAGAAGACAGGGAGAAAGCATTTTTTACTTGTTCAAGAAATTCTTGTGACATGGAAAGTTCAACTTCTTCACCAGAAGGAAGATTGAATTTCATGCTATTTGCTATTTTCATATTGACACTCATTTTTTAGCCTTAATGGGAACAGGTCCTGAACTATCTTCTAGAGATGTCTTTTTTGTATCGCCTTGTTTTGGCGACGGTGTCTTTACAACAACAGGTTTAATGGTGACTTTTGTTTTCTCTTCGCCTCTTTTCATTTCAATATTGGCAGGATTTGAATCAGGTGAAACAGCTGATTTGGCAGGTATTTCGCCTGTTACAACCTGCGATATTCCTTTCAAGAAGGCTAACAAGGCAACCCTCTCTGCTTTTGTCAAACTATTGACATATTCTTCAAGCTTTGAAGATATGTCTTCATCCTTGAAAGAACGACCAGCTCTTATGGCATTGAGTCTATCAATGACATCAGAAGCGGTAATTTCCCCCTTCTTCATTTTCTCACTGGCGTCATCTAGGGTTTTTGAAGACGCATTTGTTTTTTCTGCAGAATTTTCAGCGTCATCATCTTCCTCAGTCAAAGACTCCTGGCGTTCTTTTTCGGCAACTGCATTTTGATACAACGCTTGCTTTACGCTTTCTTTTACAACTTTATCAATAATAGTCGATAACTGCAAGCCTGTTTGAATATTCATTTGTCTTTCCATTAAAACACCATTCAATATATATTCACTTTTTAATTAAATCCATGCCTAACATGCACAACTTGTTGTGCATATCAATGCCAAATAATTTGGGCGATGTTAAAAAGTAAGGACCAATTATTCGATTTATTTTTTCTGATAGGTGCAACTGGATGCCGTTGCACAATAAATCTGCTCCGGATGTTATCAAAATGAATATTTCATAAGCTTCTTCAAGTTTAAGCTTAACGTCCAATTTAATTGATTGTTTTTCTACCTGTATTCCATCGAGAGTACCAATTAATGGCTCTAGGCCATTAATTTCAATTACAGTAATCACTACAGAATCCATTGAAGTCAAAGTTTGTGTAACTTCATCTTCAAGCTCTGGTATCATCCCCTTTAATGAATCGCTCATTAACAGCCTATTTGTCGTTGAATCAATCATGCTGATACACTGTACACTACATCCTTATACAGTGTATCAGCATGCTTCGCATATTCCTTATCTAATTCGGTTATCTGGTCTACATCCTTCGTGTAAACATCCAACACCACTTCATTCTCATTAATCGTTATGGTGGCATTGTGCATCGTCTCATCTTCGTATTTTAAGAGAGATCTCACAAAATCATTTCTTAAATCTTGATTAAGAAATTGAAATTTCTTTCTGAGGCGGCGGGGCGACTCTATTTTTTCCCATTTGTTGACGGCCATAATGGGAACATCTTTTTCACGCGGCAAGACTGGCAGTGCCCCAAAATTCATTGGCCTCCTTGCTTTGTCGATAAACTCTTCGTGTAGACGAGAAAGCTGCTTCATAAAAGAACGTAACCTCCCACTACAGCTGCCTCAGTAAATGATGAGCCATTCGTCCAAACGTTCCTGTTTCTATCTACGATGCAAGAGCCGCCTTTGAACTCCAGATCTCTCTCCTTGCCAACCCTATTCGAGACAACGACGTTCGCGTCTGTTTCTTCTGCTAGTTCAACCCATGATGAATCAGGATAGCCATAATCACTGCCCCAATTCGTCAATAGGGCTATTGTGTCGACAGAGCCATTTTTATAAAACCTCTGTTCATTCTTATAGAATTTATAACTATCTCTATAGTTGTTCATGACATCCCTACAAATCAACACACCTGTTCTTCCTGCTTTGGTGATTATAACAGGGTGCATTGCCTCTGATGAAGTCGCCCATAAATTATCGGATCCCCACAGGTTGTGCTTCTGGCAATTCTCAACAAGGCCACTTGGTCCAACAATGGCAGCTGAATTAAACAATTGATCTCCACGTTGTTCAACATAGCCAAAGACTATGTGGGTGTTAAATTTCTTTGCTATAGGGGCAAAAACTTCGGTTTGATAACCGTTTTTCTCCTGTGCACAAGAAGCTGCTTCTCTTTTGTTTTCCAAGACATAACCACTGATGCATAGTTCTGGAAGAACAACCAAACATGCGCCTTTAGCTGCAGCTTCGAAAGCCATTTGTTGTGCTGTTTTTAAATTTGCATATACGTCCAGGATCTTTGGCTGAAACTGGACTGCTGCAACGATAGGCGCATTTTGCATTTCAATCACCTTCTATGGGGTTAATAACCTTCTGACCTGATCTTTGAGTTTTCTTCAAGTACTTGTCAAAGAAGACACGGAAGGTGTCCAATTCCGTTACCATCTCGGGATGGTCCTTCATGAGTTGCACATCAGCAGCTGTAAGCTCACCAGAGCTGCTAAATTCCTTGATATATTCGTTCATGGCAGTCAGAAACAATATTTCTTTCTCGTCAGGGTCCATTTCTATAAGATATCGTGCCTTCGCCAGAGCATTATCGATGAACTGCTGAAGCTTACCGTGCGACTTGAGACCGAGCTCGGTTGCAATTGCAGGAATCGAGGCACCACCAACGTCAGACATCGTCACGTTCCTCTTGGGTACAAGGCTTGGATTTGCAGCAAGAGCTTCATCCAAAGCCATGGCTGCCTCGGGATCTATCTCTTCAACAACTTCGATTGCTGATCTAATTGTCGCCAATCTATCACCAGCAAATCTTGTCAATTTAGAAACGAGCAATTTGAGGAATTCTTCAGGTTGGTCTTTTATGTCGAGGACATCAAATGTCTTCATGGCTAAGGCAACTATCTTTTCAGCCATATCAACATCACCGTCACTGCCATAAGAAGCACCTGAATAGCTGAGACCAGTGTCAGTATGGGCACCTGCAGCTTCACTTAATAATTTCCTGATGGTTTTTCTTATGACTTCTTCAATCTTTTGATCTTCCTTGTTTTTCATTTTCTTTTCCTCACTGTCGTCATTTAAATCGGCAATAGAATTTTTTATTGAATCGTAAACCTTTGAAGCATCATCATCAGAAATATCTTGAACAATAGAAGACAACGCAGTGTTCAATTCAATCCTATTTCTTGGCTTGAAATTTGGATTGCCTGGATTTGTGATGGCTTCAGAAGGATCAACAACATCTGAAATAGATGTAGGCAATTGATCATGCTCGGCTTTTTTCCAGCCCATCGGGGCTGGATTGTCAAGCATTTCCTTGATAAATTGCCTCAGCGCCTTTTTAGCAACTACTATCTTCATTGTCCAACCTTATTAGATTCATTCTTTGAGTCTGTCCAGCGCCGTCCAAAATAGAGGGTAAGAACTGGGATTAAATAACTAGAACACGCTCCAACATCAAAAGACCTTATAGATAACGGGCCAATCGTTTCAAACATAGAAACCATGTAAGCGGTTGTTGTTGTAAAAAAAGCAATGGTTGCAAATGTCGCAGACATGGAAGGATTGCCCTTTGTGTCATTTAACAAAAACCATGGTGCTTTTTTGGAAGGAACAACTACCGCTGTCTTCGCTGCGGCTTTGGCCATTGTCGGTGTGGTTGATGTATTCTTTTCTTCTTTTTTTATGGGAGGCATATCAAACCCTTTACAACTCTAAATATTATGCACGTCATCATTTGGCGATTTGACCAAGTGCAAATATTGTCAATAGAGTAACTGTAGTTCCTCCAACAAATCCCAATCCAGTCCAAAGATAAGGATTGATTTGTTGAGACTCCAGTTTTTTTATCTCAGAGCTTAAAATCGCAATTCTTGTATCCTTCTCTTGAGCATTTGCCAATAATATTTTTTTATCGGCTTCGAACTGTATTTTTAATTCCGATTTTTCATATTCACACTTCGAAACACAAGTCCTCGAGACTTTATCAACCTCTATTTTTATCTTTTCATCGACTGTTGAAAGCTCTGTTATAACTGTAGCAGCTGCACCAGGAGAAAAAAGAACGCCAGTAAATACGGCTCTTTGTCCTTTTTTCATAGGAGAAATAGCGTTGCCAACGTCAGCTTCTCCTTCGGGTGTCGCAATCGAAGGAATGACGACTGTAGATTCAGCAAAAGCAATAGAGGGTGCCAACATGCTAAAAATCAAAAACAAAGAAACCAACTTCTTCATATCATTCCTCTGGAAAAATAATTTTAAACCCCGTAACCTCGCTAACTCTTTTTGCTAGTTCTTCGGGTGACTTTCCATATTTTTTTACAATCTGTGTTACCTGTTCTTTTTTCTTCTCTTCAAAAGCTCTTTTGTCTTCATCATATTGTTTCTGGATCAAATCCAAAGTGTCTTGTAGTCTTTTGAGATTTTCTTCGTGCTGCTTTCTTTCTTCTTCTCTTGCAGATTGAATCTTTCTCATTTCATCATCATGAGCAATCTGTAGTTGATTATATCGATCTGAAAATCGATCTTGTTCTCTTCTAAAGAAGAAATATCCTGCGGTCGCCGAAACGACAAGAAGCACAACATTCCAGTATTTTTTTATAATCGTCCAAAACATTTCAATTCGGTTTTTCTGTTTTATTTTTATTTGTGCTGACCAATGCCGAATCAGCACTATTTTTCATCATGTTGGACAATATGATTGTTTGAGCTGCCAATATTTCTTCTATGACTTCGTGGTGCTGCATCACAAGTTTGGTAATTTTTAACACTGCTTGGGACAGCTTTGAGAGTTCTTCAGCCATTATTTCAAAACTTTTTGGCAAAGAACGTATGTCTTCTGGTATTTCAGAAGACTTCTTTAGGACAGAAGAAAGCATTGATAGCAATCCTGATTCTTCACCATTTTTCATTATTAGTCTTCTCTGCTTCCTCGAGAAGACTATACAACGTATTGCTATCGAGTTCACCCATCATTAGGCCTTTTATCTGCTTCTTTCTATTGGCCTTCGCGTCTTCTAGCATGGCTTTAATTCTCTTAGAAACTAATCGTTCGAAAGTTCTTTCTGCCTTCATGCTATCCTCGGCCATTGTTTCAGCATAGTCAGAAAAAAGTTCTTGCATTGTAAGATTGTGTTTAAACATTTTTTCCCTAAGAGTTGCGTGAACCTCTTTGGGTATTTTTATATGCACACATTTTCTACTTTGAAACAAATCACTTCTCAAGCGCTTCCCCCCATAGGACCTGCTGCCCCTGCTTTGGGAGCAATATTCTCATCTTCCATCTCAAAATTTGACTTACCGATCTCAATGTCATAAGAATCAAGCAAGTCAGCATTAAAAGATTCAACAACATCTTCTTCGTAATTTTTGGCTATATAATTACTGGCTCTTCTCAAGATTGTATTTCTCACCTCAAGAAGGGAATCGTAATTTTCTACAAGCCTCATGACGTCAGAAACAAAAGAACGAATATCAATATCTTCAGCAGTTAATTTCTCAGGCTCTTCGTCCAGGACTTCGTCTTCATCATCAGCAGATTCTTCGTCATCTTCAGCTTCGAACAACCTCCTGACTAGAGAACGAAAGTCACTCCCTTCTGTCTTGACATTCTTGGCCTCAGATTCATATGTGCTAAAATACTTGTCTATCTGGGCATCCAGAGAGTCTTCACCAGGCTCCATTTCTTCTTCCTTCGCTTCCCTTAAAAAGGAAGCAACTACACTACGAAGATAAAATTTTTTGCTTTTTTTTGAGTGAGTCATCACTTCACCACCTGAGCTATTTGTTCTGCCTTCTTAAATCTTTCTTCAATGGTTTCCCAATTAAATTCTCTCATTTGGGCAATAAGATAACTCTTTTTATCGTTGAGATAATCTCTATAGTAAGAATGCTCCCACATGTCGACAACAACTAATGGATAAAAGCCAACAGGGACATCACCGCTATGATGACTAATCATAAAGTTGACATATTTTCTAAGGAACATGTGGTATCCTAAAACTGCCCAACCACTTCCAGCAGAAAGCGCACAGGCCATAAAATCACGCTGCCAATCATCAAAAGTACCAAAATCACGTTGTAGCCTAAGGTATGCGGTTGAATCCATTACAATTTCGCTATTTGGATCAAAACAATTAGCGAAATAAAGTTCATGTAACCAAGCAGCATTTAAGTTATAAACTTCATCAAGCTTAAGAGATCTATATGACGAATGTCTGGAATTGGTGTCAGATCTCTCTGCAGTATCAAGCTCAGAAGAAACCTTATTGAGACTCTCAACATATCCTTTGTAAAGATCAACGTGCGCACTCTTAGTCTTTTGTGAAACAAACTCAGAGACTTGCTTGAATTGCTTTGGCTCATGAACGTATGATTCATTCAAATCAATTTTAGGCAAATTGGCAGTTACCTTTGTCATGTGAACATTCAATGTTTTTTTGATTATACCTTCAACGTCAACGTTGGCAAAGAGATTTTTATTATCAGTCAAGCTCATATTCGTCCTCCAGGGTGTCTTTATCAACCAAAAAATCGGTGCCCTCAGGCGTCTTCAATATAGCATCGCGAGGACCAACTGAAACAATCGTATAGAGAAATTGAGTCTTCTTGTGTCTCAACTTCAAATCCTTATCCAAGACCTGTTCTTCTTTTCCATCGACCTTGGTTTTAAAAATGGCATCAACGCTCTCAGACAATGTTTTGAGTTTTGCATCCCACTCTTCTCTCATTATCCGGATGATTTCAGATTCAGTAAGTTTTTTCATGTTTCTCCCTTAAATATTATGTCGGAGAATCTAATTACTTCAATACCGCAAGATTTAATCAATTCAATGCCTTCGGTGTTTCTATATTCATTTTCGTAAACAACCCTATGAATATTTGCATTGATAATTAATTTAGAACACTGTGGACATGGAGAGTGAGTCAAATACATCGTCTTCTCTTGGTTGAAGTTATAATCACATTTTATAAGCGAATTAACTTCAGCGTGAATAAATCCGCTCTGGCCAGGATCTAAAGAGTCTGGTTCATTGGGGCCTCCCCGATAATTTCCGTTATATCCTAAAGACAAAAGTCTAGTGTTGTCTTTGGAGACTATAATCGATCCTACTTTGAGTCTTGGATCATAAGATCGATCAGCGACAGTACGAGCAATGCTCATCCATGTTTCATCCCAAGAAGGTCTTCTACTCATATTAATTTCCATATGTTTTTTGTCTATTGTCAACATAAAGATAGTGACTATAGCACCTGGGTTCATACAATTCTGAGCCACCCACCTCTATTTCATCACCACCCGTCTGTTTTTTATGAGTATAGTGTGCATCTCTTCCACACACAGTGCAAACAGCCGTGCACTTCTCAAGACTTGTTGCCCAAACAGACATTTTTTCTATCTCTTCAAATGGCTTACCAGTCGCAGACATCTCAAGAGATGAGACTACAATAGTAAACCCATTCTTATATAACCACACCAAAGACTCGGCTATTCCTGGAATCATGAATGCTTCATCTACTGCAATCACCTGAGGGTTGTCCGGAGAATTGGCAAGATGCTCAAGAAGATCAACTCCCGTCTTTACACGAACGGCAGGCAACTTCCATCCAGCATGTGTGACAATTTCTCCTTCGCCATACCGGTCATCCATAGAAGGCTTAAAAGCTACAACTTTCTTGTGTTGGTACTTGTATCTCTCAAGGGCTGAGAGTAGCCTCGAGGTCTTCGAGGAAAACATGGGACCGGTATAGACTATGAATTCGGGATTGTTTGACATATCACATTTCCTTTAGACGGTGCCAGTTGGATAAGTACCAATCTATCGTCTGATCAAGTCCATTCCAAAAGTCCATCACAGGCTCATATCCTATAACGTTTTTCGACTTTCTTATACACGCATGAGTATGCATAATATCACCCGGGCGCCATGGAGCAACATGATGTTTGGCGTCAGGAAACCTACTCAAGAGATAGTCTAGAATTTCTTTATTGGAATAACTTAAGCCACATGCAACGTTAAATGCTTCACCTTTCAGTTGATTTTCTGCAAGGGCAGCCTTGATGCAAGCTTCAACGACATTGTCGACGTGACACATGTCTCTTGTTTGGGAGCCATCACCATCAGATCTCATCGAATTTCCTGACATAATGGCAGTTAACCACGCAGACACAGCTGTTGAATAAGGGGAGCCACCGAGCTGATTATTCCCGAAGACATTAAAGAATCTCATGCAAGCAGAGTCCAAGCCGTAGAGTTTCGAATAAAGCCCAAGGTATTGTTCTATCAATAATTTCTGTAGTCCATATGGTGACTCCGGAACTGTATTTGCTCTTTCATCTGTTGGCAATAAATCTACTTGTCCATATACGGCTGATGAAGAAGCAAAGATAAACCTCTTGATGTTTCCCTTGCAAGCGTCAATTAGCTCAAGACTCTTGGTGACATTCGTATCATTGGTTTTAATGGGTTGCTCTACGGAATAGGAAACTCGAGGATTGGCCGCGAGGTGGAACACATAATCGTATTTTCCATCTCTTATTCTTTTTAATATACGTGGAGAAGAAAAATCAGAAACTATCAAATTTTCTGATTCGATTGCAAATGGAATGAAAGTCAAATTTCCATTTGACATATCATCCACCATGTCAACTTCCCAATTGTCATTAATCAACTTTAAAGAGAGGTTGCTTCCAATGAAACCACAGCCACCAGTCACCAATGCTCTTTTATTCATAAACTCTCATTTCTTAAAATAATGATAACCCTTAAAAAGGGTGCCTTCCAAAATAAGATTTGAAAGATTCTTGTCATTCAACTTGATGGCCCTGTGCGAAGCCAAAATTTTGCACCAATCATTCCAGTATGGGTCGTTGGCTTCAAAATGCTTTGCCGTGTTGCCCAAAGCAATCAACAGTTGTTTGTTTGTCTTTGCCTTTCGGAAATTTGTCTCCACAATTGAAAGGCCGACAGTTGGAACTTCACTTGGGAGCTCTGGCATTTCCTCGGGCAGTTCGTGCCTAAACTTCCAAGAATCATCAATGATCTTTTCAACCATCCCGAAGTGTCTCTCGTAAATGTGAAGAGAACCACTTGTGTGAATATAGTCGCCAAGACCAATCGGTCTTCCTAGTTCCTTCGTTAATTGAATCGCCAATAGTTCCTGGAACAAGGTAAAGGCAGGGACATCATAGGCCAACCCAAGGATTAAATCAGAAGAACGCATGGTTGTGACCATGTGCACCTTATCTTTCCTGAGGAAAAACTGGAGGGACAAGGTGCAAGGCACATCAAGGTTGGCATAAATCGAATCCTTAGGTGACCTGATATGAATTATTGCACGCCTTGAATCAGGATCTTTCTTGAGCTCATCTACGACATACTTCCACTGAGACCAATCCTCAGAAACATCGCCTGCAATCCTGTCGTGTGGTCTGAATATTCTTGCGCCGTATGCACTGTTCGCAGTCTTGCCGTCATCTGAAATCTTTGACCAGAATGTCGAATAGTTTGAAATCCAACTCGTTGAATCATTTGCGCTAAAATACCACAGCAGCTCAGCAATCATATAGTGAATGGAAAAATCCCTCTCCTTCACATAAGGAATTCTATTCCTCGGGTTCGTGATCTTAAACTGATAGGCGATGCTCTCCTTGATTCCTAGTCCGCGAGGAGAAGAAGAATACTCAGGATTTTCATAAACATCCTTGAGGATGTCAAGGTAAGCATCGGTGAAATTGTCGTAAGTTCTCATATTATTTTCCCGTCAAGAGATGGTAGGAGTCAATGAAATTCTGCCACTTGTCGTGGTTCTGACAGGTCGAAGAATAAACAGATAAATTAACCTGTTGCTTTGAATAGATCGGTTTAATGAAAAACTCTGTGATGGTCAGGATGTCAATAAGCAGCTCATTCTCAACATCAGAAGCCCTGAACACCAATCGAGGAGAGTCCTTGAAATAATGTATCAGATTGAGGCACGTCACATCTTGAGGTGACAACATCTCACTGTCAGAATATTCTGTGAATGGATTTGCAAACCGAACAACACATCGACGTGTGTCTGGTTTCTTCGTAAGATGTTTCTTTATCTCTTCCAACAAGAATGTGTAATTGACATTGTTGTGTTTTTCACAAGCCACCGTATAAATGGTTGACCTGAGAGAAGGTAGTTTCGTCAAGGATCGAAGACTAGGTCTTGATTCGGAAAATTCAGCAAAAACACTCGGCTTAATGTTGTGACTTGCGAAGGCATTTCTTTTTGTGTCATAATAGGCTGCCACATCAGGAGATAAATTCTTAAGTCTCCTGATCGCCTCATCTCCCAAGGGAAGATTAGTCACATCAAGACGAATGAGATAATCATCATTTTCGAATTCTGGCTTCTTTACTGTAATCATTTTTTCATCCATCAAAATCACAGAGAAAGAGGTAAGGTAGTTCGAGGTTCATTTCCTGAGCCTTGTCAAATTCAAACTTAAAGCTATCAAGAACACTGTCAATTGCGTAAACAATCGGACGACCGTGGGCATTGAAGCTAGTGTTAATTAGCGCCTTAGATTTCGGATAGATCTTGGAGAGCACCTCGAACATAAATGTATCGTTCGATGTTACTCTCTGGGGGCGACCTGACCAAACCTCTCTGTTAGGATATTTATGTGCAATGCCTCCATAGTTCTCAAGATCAGGATTTAAATAGTTATAGGTCAGGATCATATACTTGTCTGAGCCTACCACTCTCTTTGAAATGTCTTTGTCAAAGAATTCATCAATCGCTGAATCCAACATAACAGGGGCCATAGGCATAACGGTGTCTCTCTCATTTAGATCATTGATGATCATAACGTTAGTTGTCGTTGGAATGGAAAGAGTGGTCGTGCTGCAAAGAGCCCGAGGGCCAAATTCCATCCTGGACTTGACAACGTTGACAAGTTTGTTCCTGGAGACCAAATCGACCGTATCATCAATCGCTGTTGATCTTTGGTTGGAAGAATAATGCCTAATATGACTACCGTATTTCTTTAAATCACTTGGAGAAATACAACTATCCCAATCAGCGAACTCTGGTCGAGGGCCCCACTTAAGGTCTCCCCATTTAAATCCGCCAACAAAAGCCTCGTACATTCCCATTCCGCAACCCTGGTCACCTGCCAGGGGGACAACTGAAAACACTCCGGAAGTAGAATTTAGAACCTTGTTGTTGAGCTTCACATTGTAGAAAATTCCACCAGAAAGAGCCACGTGTTTCATGTTGTTGGCACTGACGATCTTCGCCAGGACACCTTCAATCACCTCTTGAATGTAATGACCAATTGCGATCCTAACATCACGACCAGTGATGCTCGGGGCCACCTTGGATAGAACGTCGGCGTAATGCTCATTCCATGACTGCTTTACAGTCTTGAGATAATCGATGTTGGCGAGGCCGTCAGTCTTCCAATTCTCCGGACGACCATCTGGTTTCGCCTGCATTGTATCGAACATCTCTTGAGACTTCTTTACAGCAAGGCTCCGGAGCAAATCAATTTGTGTTGAATCCAATAGCTGTGAAACATGTGTCTCATAGCCAAGGAACTTATACTCATCCTGGTTCTCCTTCATCCCACAGAAGGAGGTCGCAAACTGATACATCAGGCCAAGTGAATACTGATATCCGTAATATCTGTTGACCAGCTGGGGAACTGTGCCGAGAGAATCGGTGCTATAGACACTAATGACTTCCTGTGAATTGCCAAATCCATCTGCAGCGATGATGTGAAACTTATCATAACTTACAACCTGAGATGAATGTTTAGAAACATCCCACTGATCTCTCATGAAGGAAAGAGCTGACATGGCATGTGCGTCGTGATGAGTGAAGTCCTCGCCCAAGTGAACTGTCTTTAGAGAATATTTGACCACGAGAGAATCAAAGTGTTGCTTGTCAAAGTACTTGCTGGTCTCTGTGTGGAAATCAAACTTATCGAACCAATGAGAAACAAAAATATAGCTGCCTGGCTCGATCTTAACGTGCTTCTCGATCTCATCCAAAGAAAGACGAGGATATGCGCTGGAAGATTTAATGCGATTGATTCGCTCCTCTTCATAACCGATGACAGTCTTGTCACCATCGAAATAAACAGCAGAAGAGTTGTGCCCGAGAGTAATCATTAATGCAGACTTTTTGTTCATAGATTCTCCAGAAGATTTTTATCTTACACCTGTATCAGTAACTTGTCTCTCAAAAAATGGACAAATTATTTTCGCCTTTTGTATTCAGAAATAACGAATTCCAAATTCTGTTCGTTGGGCTCAATGATGAATTTGTCAATATTCAAAGTGGGATAGATCTCACGATATGCCACCTTCACCTTTTCATTCTGTTCCTTCGTAACTGTCTCTTCCCTGCCAATCCAAGGTCGATTGAGCTCGAGCAAGATCATGAAGTACCCTAGATCAGAGAATTTGCTCTCAATTTTGTCCTTGATTTCTGTGGTGATGTTGTTTCTCGAAAAGACCTTGCCATAGGACAGCTCGGAAATGTAAGAGCGATCGAAAACAAACGGTCCACCTCGCTGGTCGATATCAACGAAATATCCGTTGAAATAATCATAATCCTTGGCAGCCGGTCCGTAATGAATCACCTCAATCCCTAGGCGCTCCTGCAGCTTCTTGCAGAAAGTCGTCTTGCCCTGCTGTTCAGCTCCCTCAACAATAATTCCACCTGTCTTCATCATTCCTCCTCTAGGATCTTAATCTTGCTCATGAAGGTTTTGCACCCGTAAGAATCAATGGTGATCTCAGAGATACAAACCGAATATTCCGGGAACTCCTTCTTCCCATCCCATCCCCAACAAAACACTCTCTTTAGCTGTCCAGATGGGCCAGAAGCATCCAGAATCAAATAAGGCTTGCCATTCTTCGTTTCTTTTTTCTTGGCATTAAGAACGACAAACCAGCAAATGTCGCTGGCCTCGATCTCGTCAATCGGCCTGATGTTTTTCTCGTTGAATTTCCTCAAGATGTAATCGGGAACAAGGGAGATTGGGTTGAATGTGCTGAGGAACTTCGTGCAGTTACTGACGAACTCTTTTCTCGTCCAATCTTCCATGTCCTCAGTCGAGAGAAGGAGGTCCCTGAAGGCCTCCATTCCAGCAAATGGATTCTTCTTGGTCGACTTCTTAATATCGTTGCTCTTGTTAATCAGGATCTCGTGCATCTGTTTGTAGCTACTAAAGGTCTTGCCAGGACCAACGGAGTCGAGAGAATCGAAAGCCTTGATTGAAATCAGGGCCTCGAGGCCTCGCTTATTAAACTTGGAGTGCCTCCACGTGCCATCCTCTGTCCAGAGGAGTTGTTCAATTGACTCGTAAGGTCGATTCTCGATAATCTCCTCGATAGCCGATGAACCGACGCCTTTGCAGGAAAGGAAACTCGGCATGAATCTCTTTCCGTCGAGGATTGTCCATGAGGCTGTGGCGTGATTGATGTCAATGGGAACAATCTTATATCCAAGGGCCTTAACCTCAGAGAAAGCCTTTGTTCGTTTGTCATCGCTGTCCGACATGGACTCGAGATAAGCACAGAGCCACTCCTCCTCGAAGTAAGTCAGGAGCCATGCACAATAGTAGGAATCGATAGCGTAAGAGAAGGCATGTGCAGAATTAAAGCCGTAACCGGCGAAGAACAAAATCTTTTCATAAAGATCGTCTGCAACTTTTTCAGGCACTCCGTTCTTAATGGCCCCAGCGACAAAGTCCACCTTCGTTTTCTTGGCTTCCTCAACACCCTTCGCACCATCCTTGGCAGTCGTCTTCTTCATGATGTTTCGTCGGATGGTGTCCGTCTCTGTCTCAGGGAAACCAGCCACAACAGAGCACAATTTCATTACCGATTCCTGGAAAATGATGCAACCAAAGCTTGGCTCGAGAACCTGCTTGATCAGTGGATGCTGATAATCGATCTTGTCAGGATTTGCCTTGGCGTCCAAATACAACTTGTCGACGTTTGCGGCCAAGGGACCGGGACGATAGATTGAAGTCAATGTTGCAATGTCGAGGATGCTCCTCGGCTTTGCCTTCATGAATAGTCTCTGTGCACCGGCGTTGGCGAGCTGGAAGATGCCGGCGAATCGACCTTCGTGGTACACGTACTCATAGACCTTCTGGTCGTTTAGGTCGATGTTCTTCGGATCCATGTGCTTATCAAACCAAGCACGAACCTGTGCGAAAGTCGGATTCTCGATACCTTCACGGCGCTGGAGGATGAGCGAAATGCATCGCTCAATAATCCTCAAGGTTTCAAGGCCAAGGAGGTCGAACTTAATCCAACCGAGCTCCTCAAGGTGCTTGGCAGCCATGCCTTCGGCCCATGGAGTCTGAGGCTCGCCCCTCGCAAGAATCAGAGGCATCCTTTCTGCGATGTTTTCAGAAACAATGACTCCTCCAGCATGGCGACCCAAGGACCTGTTCTGTCGAAAGAGAATCTTGATGGGATCGGCAACCTCGGGATGAGCCGCAATGAAGTTCTGGAGGGACTTCGAATATTGAATGGCGTCCTCGTAAGAGAGGACGAAGCTGTTCTTGTCATGTCCTGGCTTGAAGATGACCTTTTTGACATCATCCTCGATCGGTGCCATGGCAGCGTTGACCTCCTCGAATGGAATTCCATAGAACTTAGAAATGTCCTTGATGAGGCTCTTCAGCTTGAAGGTGTTGTAATTGGAGATCGGAATGACATTCTCGTTGCCAAAGTTCTTTCGGAGCAACTCAATCAACCTGTCTCGGTCGGAGATATCACTATCGATATCAGGGAATCCTGAATTGTGTGTCAGCGTCCAATTTGTTCCTGATGTAGAAACCCAAAAAGTGTGATCTTCATCAACTTCAATGTCAATCAAATTGACATCATTCTCATGATCAATGATCTCGATCTTGTTGATCTTTGTAGGCTCTTGTTGAACAAAGAAATTATCCATTGGCAGTATGTGCTGTGCTTGAACTTCAATTTGTTTGCCTTCCCTTAGGACTAACCAAATATGATTTGGTGAACATTCGAAAATATTAGAGCTCACATGAAGTCTGTATGTTTTCTTAGAGTTAGAATTAAATTTCTTTTTGATTTTTCGAGGAACTAAAGAACCCCCAACAACAACATCACCTTCAACTAGCTCTTCGATTTTTTTATGCCCGCTCGGTGTTTTCACCAAAGTCCCAGGCAAAAGACATCGATGGGGATTCATGAATCTCTCGAAAGGAAGATCATATTCGATAGGATCGAGGTTGGTAATGCCAAGGACGTATGCAACGAGAGCACCAGCAGCAGAGCCACGACCAGGACCAATCAACATGTTTTCCCTGGCGATGTCGAGAATCTTTTTCATGGTCAAGAAGTAATTGGAGAACTTCTTGTCCTTGATGATCTTCAGCTCGTACTTGAGTCGATCGATGTATTCCTGCTTGTCCTCCAAACCTCGCCAAACAAGACCCTTCTTGCAAGCCTCGACTAGAGCCTTGTCTTCAGTTAGTCCCTCAGGAATGGCATAGGAAGGCAGCTTCATGGATCGATCAGGGTGTGCCTCCTGCAGCTCATTATGAACGATGTCGTGTGTCCTCTCGATTGCATCACAAACAATCGTATCATCATAGAAGGACATTCCTTCTGTTGTCTTACGATAGGTGTCCCAAAGCTGTGTGGCATTCTTGGGATAAAGCTCACACTTTAGATCTTCTACGGTTTGAGGAAGATCCTTGGGATTGAAACTCTGATAGTTCAACCACCCAAGCTTCTTATAGATCTCCCTCTCCCGCCAGTGCTCAGGTCGAGAATAGTGAGAGTCACAAGTGACAACAAGGCGGTCAGTCAAGGAATTTCGCTTGGCAAATTCGATGATCGCGCGGTTGGCAAGGTGCTGCGCTGACAGCTTGTTAAACTGAATCTCGAGACAGACGTTTTCCTTACCAACCGCATCAGAGAGTCGATCGTAGGTGTTGCCCATGGAATTGAGCACCTTTTCCATGAGAGACTGATCGTTGAGCAAGTCATGCTTCAGATCATCGAATGGAATCTTCTGGAGCTGCTCAAAGATATCGTAACAAAGTGGGCCACCAAGGCATGCTGTGCTCACCATAAGGTGGCCACCCTTGGCAGCTTCCTTCAACATGGAATAGTCGACCCTGGGGAAACGATAGAAGCCCTCCAGATACCCTCTAGAAACGAGGTGAAATAGTCTCTGCAATCCCACAGATGTTTTTGGAAGAACGACCAGATGATGACGTCGCTTCACCGGATCGTTATATTTGCCGGACTTGGTCTCGTCCTCGTTCTCGATTGTGAGAGTGGAATCCTCGGTGCCAACGTCGACAGTTTCGTCGTTGCCATCGACAACGGCAACGATAGGAGTGACAATGGATTCATCCTTGACGGGCTTCGTCTTAGACTTTTCCAAGTCTCTCTGCCATTGTGAGAGATCAGGGTGAACATACATCTCACAGCCATTGATGACCTTAAAGTTCTTACCTGCTTTCTTCAGTTTTTCTGAATAGAGATAGGCGTAACCATAACCGTTCATTTGTCCATGGTCGGTCAAGGACCAGGCATCCATGCCGTTCTCCATGACGAAATCCATGTGATCTTGAGGGAAATCCATTCCATCAAAGGTCGTTACGAGAATCCGCTGTGCCCATGCATTCCAGCGAATCTGGTTGGCATGGACACGGGATTCTTTTTTCCTCCTGTGTTCATATTTCCTTTTCCTTATTTACCTTCCCAGAGTGGGATGAGGTTTTTATACCTTACCTTAAGGTCTTCGTATTTTGCACCATCGATTAGTTCTATTTTGACATCTGGGTGATCCTGATTCAGGAGTGAAAGTTTTTCTTCACAAATTTTTGTCATTCGGCCCTTTAGTTCATAATAGACCCCTTCGCACAAAAAGTCTGGGGTGTATATTTTGCCATTCGAAAGCAAAAAAGAAGTTGGCTCGTATTCCCATGATTTGCCGCAATAATTCAAAATTCTGGCAAAATTTGCCTCCCAACAGCTTCTAAAATAAGCGTCATTCAAATCGTGTCGTGTTCCTCCCCTTGCCGACGTGTAATGAGTTTCTCTTTTGGTTCGAACTCTTTTTGAAGCAGAAATGCTCATTTTTAGCCGAGCATCATCAGACGGTTTCCTGCCTTTGTGTAAAGATGAAGCAAATTCCCGACCACGGCGTGTTTTTGACCAGTGTTCTTCACCGTGGTTTTTTATGCTAGTTTGTTTGATCTTTTCAGGAATGGTTCCATTCGCCCACAGCTTCTTCACAGATTCGGAAATTTTTTGACGAACTTCATCAGTGAATGGATTCCATCCCGACTCGTATTTTTTCAATAACGCATTTGACAATTTTTCGTTTTGCAAAGATGTTCTGGAATAAGAACCGTTATTTTTACGTGTTTCAACCATGGAAGAAAGAACACAGTCCAAGCATTTCATGACTTCTTTCTTCTTTGAAGTGTCAAAAAAAGAGCTGCCGCACTTAAGGCAAGTTTTCTCCACTGATTCGTGCTCAGTGTATCTGGTTCTTGCTCTCAATGCATAAGAGCACTTTGTGGAACACGTTCTTTTATCCGGTACCGACAATTTCTTTTTTTCATACTGAAACTCAGTGTTACAAACTTCGCATTTTTTTATCAAAAGCATTGCATCAACCTCCAAACATAAATATGCCTTGGGCCAACACAAACACACTGGGTATTCAATATTTAGATTAATTCGCCGAAGTCAGTAACCGTTTTCAATTCTTTCGATGTTGACTTTGCCCTTCTTTATGTAAGCCTCGTAGAGCTCATCCACAGAAATCCCACTTGAAATTACAATCTCGAAGAAATAGTGGAGAGTATCGACCAGCTCCTCGACATAATGTTCCTTATCAAACTCGGATAACTCAGTGGCACGATGATCCTTTGAATTCCTCAGCAATAGATTTGCTTCAAATAATTCGTGCATGCATTCATGTGTGATTCCTTTTAGGAACTTCTGCCCGGCCTTGGAGGTTGGATCCACGGGAAAATCAGGAAAATTTCGCTTCTTCTGAAGAAGTCGCATAAAATCTTTCTGCTGAACATACATGCTTTCTAGTTTGTCTTTGCTCATGCTGATATTCTAAAAACCAACTCATCAAATTTACATTGTTACAATTTCAGATAAATAATCGATTGTTTTTTGCAAGCCTTCGTCCAGTTGAACCTTTGGCTCCCATCCTAGCAAATTTTTGGCCAATGTTATATCAGGTTTTCTTTGCAGGGGGTCATCGGCTGGCAGCGCTTTATGCTCTATTTCACAACCAAATTTTTGTTGAATTTTCAAGGCAAGTTCTTTGATGGTAAATTCATTTGGATTTCCAATGTTAATTGGTCCGCCAGGGTTTTTTGGCAATGCAGCCAACTTTAAAATTCCATCTATAAGATCATCAACATAGCAGAAAGACCTCGTCTGTTGCCCCTCTCCATATATCGTCAATGGTTGCTTTTTTAGTGCTTGGCTTATGAAGTTAGTAATTACTCTTCCGTCGTCAGGATCCATGTGGGGACCATATGTGTTGAATATCCTAACGAGCCTAGCATCAATTCCATGCTTGTTAAAGTAATCATAACAAAGGGCCTCTGCAGCGCGCTTGCCTTCATCATAACAAGATCTGGGGCCATATGAATTCACATGTCCCCTGTAGGTCTCTGGCTGTGGAGAAACAGAAGGATCTCCATAGACTTCTGAGGTCGATGAATGAACTACAACCGTGCTTGAATCTGCACACTTTAGAACATTATTCGTGCCAACAACACATGTGAGGGTCGTTTCGATAGGAATGCTTTGATATCTCGGAGGAGAAGCAGGACAAGCAAAGTTATAGATGACATCAAGTCGTATGTTTGAAAAATATGAAGGAAACTTTGGGGAGCATATGTCATCAGAGATGAAATAATAGTGTCCGTTGTTGTTATTTAATAAATCCCTATGATGTCTTGAAAGAGGATTAGAAGAAGAAAAGTTGTCAACACCATAGACCCTATCACCTTGGTTGACATGATGTCTTACTAGGTGACTGCCCAAAAACCCTGCTGCTCCGGTGACCAAAACGTGTTTCATCGCTCTCCAATATGCTATGCTTGTTCTGGCCAGTTAATATAAGACACATATTCACAATGGTCAACTGTCCCGCCTCTTCTTAGGTTGGGAACTTTTCTCCTGGCCACAAATTCCCACTTGTAAGGGAATATGTTGGACGCACCATCACCATATGTCATAATAATTGGATTGCTTGTGCTTCTTATTAAATCCAAGGTGTCGGTGGCAACGTATGTTTTTTCATGATTCTTCTTGTGTTTTTCAACATATCCGCCGACCGTGTTGATGTAAGGTGGATCAACAAATAACATGTCACCATCTTGGTGCTTGTAGTCGTTGGCACTTCCATGTATGACTTCAATGTCCTTCAAGCGTGACAAACAAGCTATGGTCTGTTCTATTGGCAGATTAAATTGAGGATATATCTTCCAGGAGTTCAGCTGCCCTACGACAACGCCTGTCACATTGATTCTGACGTATGTCTGTGGGCCAATCTCTAATTTCATCAGCCTAACATCAGGCTTTATTATTTCGGAATTTTCTCGCTTAAATGCTCTAAATTGATCGTCAAATTCCTTCAGCTCAACAGCTGAGCTTTTTTGCAACCACTTCCACATTTCTACTATGTCACCATTTGCCTCATAACCTAAGCCTGGCAAATCTGTTGAGAGGAGATAGGCACCTGATCCAAGATATGGCTCAACAACTCTTTTCGTCCCAGCTAGAGGCTTCCTATAATGTTTAACGTAACGTTGTTTGTTACCGCTGTAACGAAAAAGTCTCATATTTTGCTCCTAAGCAATAAAACAAATGATACAATAAAACTATATATAGTACAGCACTTAGGGACTAAAAATGAATAGAATAGCTAAAAAACTATATGAAACCTTCGGAGAACCGATTGGCAGCTATGCAGGAGAAGCGCCGGTGGGTGTTCGAAATGAAGGCGGACCTTGCCCGGACTGTGGAATGATGCCAATTGCTGGAAGGTGCGGTTGTGAAGCTGATTCGAGCGGTGTCTGTTCGAAGTGTGGAATGATGCCGCTAGATGGAATATGTGAGTGTTATAGTAGTGGTCGACACGTCAACGAATCATCTTGTGTTTGCGGTGGCAATGGAATGAAACAAGGTGCATCTTGCGAATGCGGAATGAGAGAAATGGAAACATGCAGCCAGTGCGGTGGCATGGTTGAAGACGGAATGTGTGAGTGTGGTGGAGGAATGTACGAAACCAAAAAAAAAGGGCCGTCCAAGAAGACAGCCCAAAAAATTCTCCGTGGAACGAAGACATTCAAAGATAAAATAAAAAAAGTTTCCAGCTGGGCGGATGATCCTGAAGCTGCCGCAGCCTGGATGATGAAGAAGGCCACCGGAAAGTGGCCTTCAGAAAAATAATCTTAGAGTATAGCGAAGGCCGCATCCAGCTCTTGTGGTTGGTATAAGCCGGCCAAGTTGTCTTCGATATATTGGCGAGATTCTTCAGACGCCAGATCAACACCCATTTCTTGGGCTGCTCCAATGAAATCAAAACACTTGGAAATGAAGTTTGCAATCACTTCAGGTTCAGAGCCACTAGGAGGCGGCACAGCCATTCTGCCACCTAGCGTAGCAAATCTCCTTATTGGTGTTTCTGAGACAAATCCCCAATCACCACTCATCCAAGCGTTCATTTCTTCAGAAGTGATCCTAGCATGTGCCTCGTTCATCAATCCGCCACGACTTCCCCTAGATTCCTGTGTTGCCATAATTTCAGGTTGCACAACGCCAACACCAGCATGTGAATGTCCAGAAGACCTCATTGCCTCATCTCCAGCAAGATAATCCTTGACATGCTCGAGGTCGGTATGAGCCGAAGCCACAAGATCTTGAACCCAACCAGGAAGCTGATCTCCGGCATCTAGAAGTTCACAAATGGTCTTGGCCATTTCCTTGATGTCGTACATGCGAGATTTAATCATGTATCCTTCATCATCCATTGGGTGCCCTGATTCATAACCATGAAGGAAGCGCTGGGGATCTTTTTCTCCCTTGGCAAGGGAAACTTCTTCCTTGATAATACGACGGAGTTGAAGCGGAGAGAGTTTTGCTATTTTTCCTTCTGGCACAACTGGGGATTTTTGTGACTTTACCCAGCAATTAGTGCAAACATCAGGCATGTCGTCTGAAGCTCCTTGACACCAGCAAGCCTCTTGACCGCAAGACGTACACATAAAAGTTTCATCTTTGCCGTAGACACAGTCTTCTGTGTGTTGTTCGGGAATATTCGAAACAAGTGCCATTTCTTCTTTAATAATCTTGTGGAGTTGTGATACTGTTAGCTTCATTGCTGTAAAACCCTTTGCTTTAGCAAGTAAACATGTCCTTCATGACGATCTTCAATGCCTTGAAGCATATTGTCCAGACCACGGGTGAGAGTTCCACACTCCTTGAGGCAGTCTGCCAAGTGAGCCATTACCTTCAAGAAGTTCATTTCAGCAAGATAGGATCGCTTTGCAAGCTCGGCAGGTGAAGGCATGGTAGTTGTCATGCCATAGTTCTTGACCAATTTCATGACCTGTGATGTAGTCAACATAAGATCAACATTGGCGGTTGAACCAAGGCCAATTGCCTTTTCTGCCACCGTGTCTATGTCTTCGATTGTTTCCTCATATAATTTAGAGAACAATAAGTGATCCCCATAGAACGGATCACCCTTTGTTACCCAGTGGTGATTTTGATGAACAAGGGCCAAGAACTTAAGATAAACGAGAGCAACAGATAACTGGGGGTATGGCGTCGAACCCCACTCTGAAATAAAATTGTCGGTAACAATATTAAGATTTGGCTCAACAACAATGGCCATCTCGAATGTTTCTGAAAGTCTTCTCTTCATCACTTTAGCTCCATATTAAACCCAATGAGATTGATTGCTCCGGGATGGGGTGACCAGGAAAGCTTATATGGTTCGCCCGCCATCCTCTGCTGTGTGTTCCAAGAATCAACGTATTTATCCAATACAGTTTCAACCCTGGAATTAAAGGTAACGCCCTGGGGCAGCCTTCCAAGAACAGGAATCTGTGTCTCTTTATTGTTGCCTTCGCCAATCAAGTATTTCTTAATTCCTGCAGGCACTGTGGACTTCTTAATCCCAAACACATTTTCGGCTTTCTTGACGTAGTCCCTACTTGACAATCTGTTCTCGACCAAGGAAGAAATGGGATCATTAACATCTTCTTCGATGATGGGCATTACAGCCTCTTCAAGATATGAACCTCTACGTAACCTATTCGCCAAAGAGAACAATGAGCCTTCTCCAAGAATTGCTTCTTCACGCTCTTCGATGCAATCGTAAATTGCATCCAATAGTTTTTGACGATCAATCTTTGCATTGGAGACAGCGGCATAGCCAGCAGAAAACCTGGTTGCCAAGGCCTCTTCCCACTGACCTTCTAAATTAGCTCCATAATCAGAGCAAAGCTTGTGAGCAATTCTCTTGTACCATTCAACCGTGTGCTCCTCTTCTTTGGGACCCTTGGCCGCATCACCCATGAGTTCACCATTCATGTCAAACGGATCTGTTACGGGCTTTGGATCGGGAAGGCCTGCCTCTTGAAGTCTCTTGTTTTTTGCAATTAAACGAAGTGCATCATCTCCTGGATAGCGCCTGACTGACTCCTGTACAAGGGAGTGTGGGAGACGCTTTGCAGCTGCACATCTCACCACAGAATCATTGTCGCCCAAAAATTTAACGACATGTTTCTCCGGCAAAAGCCTAGCAACAAGCTTTCTCACATCAGGGTGTACGCTGTTGGCAACCTCCAAAAGGGTTGATAATTTAAAAGAACCTTGACGCGGAAATCTGCCGGTTCCCTCGAGGAGATCCAAGTGTTCGTTGAAACACTTTACCAAATAACGATGACTGCCAGTCAGGGTGACAGCAGGGCCTAGAACTCTAAACATCTCATCACGAAGATTGTTTAAAGACTTTTCTTCTTTTATAGTCGTCTTAGCGACGGTCTGTAGCTCTCTAAGCTTCAGTTGCATAATTGGCTGAACTCCTCCGAATAAGTATTATGATATTACACAATTTAGAAAAAACAGCAATTATTCGCTTGTTAATTTCATGTCTTTTGCCCATTTACGTATTTTTTTCTTCACGTCATCCGGAACATAGACACTCTTTTGGATAAAAGCAGGATCATTCAATAGTTCAATTTCATAATCTTCTTCAGGGTGTGAGCCGCCCAGACTTTCCCGTATCATCTTTCGAAGCTGTCCAATTGTTATTTGCATCAAATAAATATCATGGATTTAAAAAGAAATTGTCCCAATCGTTGTGCCAATTCAAAGTTTTTGAATTTTCCCAAAAATGCGCGACCTTGGGTTCAGTTGGATTCTTTTTTAGTGACATTCCTGTTTCAGAAAGAGACCTGTGTCCTTTTTGTGAATTGCATCTCTTACAAGAAGCCACACAGTTTTTCCAAGATGTTGTTCCACCTTTGCACCGTGGAACGACATGATCGACAGTTATTGAAACCCAATCCAATTTGGCAAAGCAATATTGGCACTGCCAATTATCTCGATTAAAAAGAACTCTCTTTCTAAATCGAGGTGCGGAATATCTTCTATTTACTCTTTCAAGAAGTCTAACAGTAACTGGAACGGCATAGCTTTTTGTCGAAGTTGTTAATTGATCATCCCAAAAACTTGGATTTTCTCCTGTCGAAATAACCTCGGCACGGCCCTTGAATAATAAATTAAGGGCTCTTATTCCACTTACAAAGTTTAGTGGCATCCAGTCTGAATTGAGAAGAAGAACCTTTTTCATGGCAACACTTATAAATTAAGTATTGAAATCAAGTATACTCAATGCTATTTTGATTCAATCCAAACAAATTGGACACAAAGTACGTATCCAACCATCATTCGTTTTCTTTCCTGGTGACCCACAATTCTCACACGTTTTATTGGAGAGAGATTCTGCCAATCTAGTCATGGCGTAAATTTCTTCATCCCCGCCGTAATAATAGAAACTAAGACCACCAAATTTTTCCTTGACCTGAACAGCTGTTACCTGAAGCTCTTCCTTTTCCTCAGGGAGTAGGTCTTTCTTTCTATCAATGTGACTTTGAATGCAACCACACAAGGAATCAATAATGTTGAACCAGCCATCTCCGCATTCAAATCCCCACCATCTACCTGGATTTCCTGGAGGAGTTCTTTTCAAATTAAAAATGAGTGGATACTTGTTGCAAAGTTGCTCTTCTTTTTCGGGACTCATGGCTACATGATACAACTAAAATCAACAAGTATCCACTAATTTTTGAAGTATGTTTTTACTTGATCTGAATGGATTCGAGCTCGTCAAGAGTTATGAGGACATTCATGAGCGACTCGGCCTCCTCATCTTTGATACCCAGGGACTTTTGTAGATCTTCAAGAAAATCCCCAAATTTCTTCTTAGCTTTTTCAACCCTGGGGTCGGCCTTCTCGCTTTCTTCCCTGAGCAATCCTGCTAGCTTTTGCCAACGTTCGACAAGAACAACGGGACGTTCACTCTGTGTTCTCTTGCTGCGAAGAGAACTTTGCACAGCTCTGAGAATATCAGCAGCGGTCGGTCGACCTCCTCCTTCAGCTTGCATATGCTTGTTTTGAAGAAGCCAATCAATGACCTTTGTCGCTAATCCAGGATCAGCTTTTGCCTGTTTTGCAACGGCCGCAGCAAGGACCTTCGAAGCCTTGGGAACATCAACTTTCTTTTCAGATGCTTGCTCTTTAGCTTTTTCTGCATCTTGCCCAGAAGCTTCCGCTGCTGCGGCCGCAATTGTTGGAACGGCTTCTTCTTGTTTGCTTGGATCAATAGGAGTACCTGGCTTGATGCCTGATCCCCCTGCTTTTCCTTCGTCAGTGCCAGCATCATTGTTGGGCTTTGCGTTAGCGATCTCCGCGGCAGCTGGGGCTCCAGCACCGTCAAGAACACCCTTCAAAAACAGGGCAACATCCCCATCAGAAATGCCGGCCTTTTGAGCAACGCCCTTTAATTCCTCCACTCCCTTAGTTATGTCATTCTTTGCAGAGTCAAATTGTCTCTGGTGAGCCTTGTCAGCAATCGCTTTGCCCAGGCTTTTGCCTACATCAACTCCACCACCAAGCCAGCTCTTGACTTTGTCCAAAAATCCAACTTCAACGAGCTGTTGACGTTGGAGAGATGTTATGTTTCCCTCTAGCATAAATTGATAAAGTTTGTAATCTAAAGCTGCCTTGTTCATTATTTCCTCTTAAGCAATGTGCATAATAAATATGTGTCAAAAGCAAAACGGCAACCACATTGGTTGCCGTTTTGTATTTCATTTAATTTTTACTTCTACAACTTTAGAGGGAGGCTGTTTTAATTTATGAAACTTAAGGGTTAACACACCGTCTTCCAAAGATGCATCAACCGTATCGGGATCAAAATCCTTTGACAACTGATAAGAATATTTAAAATTTTCTCCACGAATTTTACCGCTAATCTTAATGTCCCTCCCAAAGGTTTGAACCGAAAGATCCTTGGCCTTAAGACCTGGAACGTCTATAGACAAATCCAATTCATTTTCTGTGGTATTAACCCTGTACGCTGTCGAGCTAGCGTACGCTTTCATGGAATTGGATCCGTAAAGATCATTATCAAAAATCTTAAAAAGATCGATGAAGTTTCTAGAATTCGTCAGCATTGTATCGTAATCATACTTGGTTAACATTGTTAATTCTCCTAATATTGTTTTTGAGGTTCCATTGCCTCATGTTGACATGATAATCACAGTTGCCTTAATGGAAACCCCTGCTGTGCGTTTTTTATTCATCTTTCATAAAAACAAATCTGACAACGAACATTAGACAAGCAAAAGTAAAAATAACAAATTTCAACATTGTCAAAAGACTATTTCGTTCGAAAACAAAGATTGCTTCTCTTTCTGCTTGTCCTCAGCTTCCTTAAGGTATTTTTCATGCATCTTTTCGACAGAAGCAACATATTCTGGGTCGAGCGACATCGAACCTGTGTTCTCGGGGTCTTGAACTAACCTAACTTGCCTCAATAGATCTGCGCCATCAACACCAAAAATAACCGCCTCCTGAAAAATCTGTATCATTCTCATCGCAACATCATCTGATATTTTATAGTTCATTTTTATTTCCTTTCAAATTGGTGTAATCCTACAAGTTCTCAATATTCTGCGTATCTCATTAAATAAAATTTCTTTATCCATGCCAGTTCCATCAACAACATGAGAATCCTTGGGGTTATCATTTGACCACTCGGCATAAAGTTTACGAACTTTATCTTGAAGAATAGCGTCAGACTCATAAACGTCTTCAGATTCATGTTTGTAAGGTTGACCAAGCAACATGATGGTGAAATCAGGTTTTCTCAATAGCCTGTATAGGTTCGAACAATACTTTTCCTCGAGGCCTTCTGCAGTCCCATAAATAACCGAAGAAAGGCTCCACCGATCAAAGATAATAAAATCGTAATCATGTTCAATTTGGGTCAATTTCATGGTTTGAAAAATCCACTTATTGAAAAAATTAAACATTTGAAATAGCCTAGGAAAAGTTTTTGCCAGTCCACTTTTCAACATCCAATAAATTGATCTATAAAAAGGACCGTTATTTATTGGAGCTTCAATGACAATCGCTTTTTTTCCTATGCTTTCTATGTACTCTTTTAGTAATTGTGACTGTGTTGCTTTACCGCATCTATCAGCACCTTCAAAAGCGATTATTTTTGACATAATGTCCTCCAATTAAAGACAAACGGTCTCCAAAATGAGCCTTGTCACAACATATGGATCTGCATTTGCACAAGGTCTTCTGTCTTCAAGATATCCTCTTCCTGACTGAACAACGTGCAGGGGGATTCTAATTGATGCTCCTCTATCAGAGATTCCATAACGAAATTCCCTATAAGAACACGTCTCATGATGGCCTGTTAGCCTGGATTCAATCCCATGGCCATAATTTTCAATATGGAGATCATGTGTTTCTTTGAGCTTATTACAGGCTTCATAAATGTAATCAAGGCCGCCGCTCATTCTCATTTTGTTTGTTGAAAAATTTGTGTGAGCTCCGGCTCCGTTTAACTCAGCAACCGGCTTAGGATCCAGCTTGACAGTAATGCCATGCTTTTCACCTAATCGATAGAGAATCCACCTAGAAAGAATGAGGCCGTCCGAAACCTCAAGAGGATCTACAGCTCCAACTTGATACTCCCATTGACCCGGCATGACTTCAGAATTAATTCCGCAAATAGGTAGTCCCACATCAATACATGCTTGCATGTGTTCCTCGACTAATTCTCGACCAAAGACTTCATCAGAGCCCACTCCGCAATAAAAAGGACCTTGATTAGGCGGATAACCACCTGTGGGCCAACCAAAGGGTCGACCATCCTTAAACATCGTATACTCTTGCTCAATGCCAAAAAGAGGTTCAAGTTGCTTAGTCTTTTCAACCACATCACGTAAAGCTGCCCTTGTGTTTGTAACATGAGGTTTGTTATTTGAATCATAAACCTCACAAAGAACGAGATAACAATAAGCTCCGCTCACAAACCTGGTGGGATCTTCCACAAACTTGACTGGCCTTAGAATACAATCACTCTTGTCACCGGTTGCCTGGCCAGTAGATGAACCATCAAATGTCCACTCCGGAAAATGAGAGAGTGCTACTTGCTCCCCTTCAAATGAAAAAATCTTTGTCTTGCTACGTAGCTTCTGGGTAGGTGTGGTTCCATCATTCCAAATATATTCGGCAACAATCTTCATACTTTCTCCTATAGTTTCTCTACATACTACTGCATCACATCAATGATGTTTCTATTTTATTCTCACTCAAATGGAGGACGAAGCACTCCGTCTTTCGTGAAACCAAATGCCTCGAGGGTGTTCTTGAATACGCCCAAGTCTATCACTTGCTGCAGCATTCTCTCTGCCAAATCCCTAATTTCTACTTGGGCATGAGTGGAATACCTGAGCTTGACGAAGTGCGCAAATGACCTGAAGTTAAACATCACGTCTGCCGTAATCTGATTTCCATAAGGAAGATAAAATCTGGCAGATTCCTTTGCTCTCTTCCTAGGAATGCCCTTCTCGACCAACCTGCTGAGCGTCTCGTGGTATCTCTGGAGACATCCCTCCATATGCTCGATGTACCTCTCCTGTTCCTCACCATCCCAATCAGTCGGCACATAGTACTTGTCATCCTTCAATTCTTTGTACCTAGCTGACTCGGCGTTGATGGAAGTGCCAATCCTGTGTTTAAGAAGATGAATGTGGCTGGCCAATTCTGTTGTTACTAAAAAATGCAAAGAAGATTTTTCAAAAACAGTGTGATGTTCATTCTCAGCTAACATTTTCAACAATGAAGGAATTCTGTTGCTTTTTTCTTCTGTTAAGTCTCTTGAAGTAGAAGTCCATGCAGAAAGTGCATGAGTTTCGTCGGAGCCATAGTGACCAATTAATTCTACTTTATTATCGTAAGACATGTCTCAATACTACACCAAGACATTAAAAATAGACAAAAGAAAAAGCACGGATGAAAAACCATCCGTGCCCAAAAAAATGCCAATTCTTTTTATTCAGGTTCCTCTTAAATAGTCTTGAAGCTTTTGCTCCATCAATTCCTTCATTTCAATTTCCATCTCTTCCAAGACCAAATTCATGTGCCCCAACAATTCTCTTTGACTTGTGGGGTTGGGAGAAATGAGTTGAGCATGAATTTTTAAATGTTTCTTTAGATCAGAACATGCATCACTAGCGATATTAGAAAGAACAAAATCAGGAATGCCACGGGCATAATCCTCCTTGAGGAGACTAAAAATCTCTGAAGAGATAAATTCCTTGAGGGAGACTTTTTGTCCGTGGCTCTTTTTCATGATATTAAGTATTGCACAGACTGATTAATCAACCACATTTTGAAGTGCCACATGAAGAACACGTAACGCACCCCTCCTTATAGACCAATCCTTCGACCCCACAAGAAGCACACTTCTTATCTGAAGTTGAAATTGTTCCATCAGGAATGTGACATTTCAAAACCCTGGCAATGACCTTGGAGAAGCTTCCCATATCGCTGTGCTTATCCTTTTGTAGCTGCTCCACAAGATATTGAATAGGGACTCCATGCCTGAGAGATAGAGAAAGTGTCCTTGTGAAAGCACCATGCAAGGGATTTGCGAATAGCTCAACTACATCCTTGAAGATGAGATTGTCGTCTTCACCCACAGGAATAGAAAGATTATAAGTTGAAACGCCGTCTCGCTTACCATTCTTAATGAGTGTTCCATTTTTCACCTTCTTAGGAACTTCAACGTGGGAGGAAAGGCCGCAGAACAACTCATAAGGCTTATCATCCAGCTTGCCAACCAAAACCAGATATGTCTCGGGACCATTAGAGCCCTTAAGATTAATCCTGTGAATATCACATGGAAGTTCCTTTGGTCTCTTTGGTGCATGATGCTCAGCCATCTTCTGGGGCTGACCATCTATGGTAGTTTCCTTGGGGGTGTCCTGGACTAGAACGCCTGTCCTGCAGCCATCGCGATAGACTGTAAATCCTTTGCAGCCTGATTCCCAGGCTTTCATGTAAACATCTGCAACGACCTCACGAGAAACATCATTTGGCAGGTTACAAGTTTTTGAGATCGCATGACAAACCCATCGCTGGGCGACTGATTGGAGCTTGACAGACATTGGCCAATCAACATCATTCGATGTTGCCTTCCAATAAGGTGAATTCTCCACCTTGTCTTCCCCTCCAGTAACATCCATCCACTTCTTGAAACCATGGTGATAAACTTTATACTCTTGCCACTTATCGCCCAAATGATCAACAAAGTCGACCCTTGAATCCACATCAGCAGAAGTTATCTTCTTGCGGCGCTTATAGGAAAGAAGATAAGCAGGCTCGATGCCGCTGGTAGTTTGAGTAAGACAAGAAACAGAGCCTGCAGGCGCTGTTGTTGTCAAAGCAATATTTCTTCGACCATATTTCTTCCAATTATCCACAATGGAAGCATCAGCCTCCATTATCCTCTGAAGGAAAGAGCTCTTGGTCTCAGCCTCCCACTCGTAAGCTGGGAATGAACCTCGATCCTTCGCCATGTCCACAGAAGAACGATAGGCTGAAAGAGTAAGGGTCTTATAAATCTTCTCTGTTAGATCAACGGAGTCCTGAGAGCCATACCTGACATTCAGTGAAGCGATTGCATCACCAAGACCTGTGATTCCAAGCCCAGTCCTTCGAGCACCAGATGCCGCATCCTTAATCTTAGTCCAAAGATTAATTTCTGCTCTCTTCACATCAGCGCTCTCAGGATCTTCACTGATCTTATTCAGGATGGCATCAACAGCTTCAATCTCAAGATCAACGAGATCGTCCATTAGCTTTTGAGCCTTCTTAGAAACATCCGTGAACCTCTCGTAATCAAAGACAGGGTTGCTGCTAAAGGGTTCCTTAACAAACTTCGTAAGATTGACAAGCAAAAGTCGACATGAATCGTAGGGACTGAGGATCAACTCAGCGCAATTATGAACCAAAAGACCATTCGCAAAAAAATTATGAACATCATCTACAGTGAGATCATAAACATCTTCGTTGTCAACGTTTTCAATAGTATCAATTTCATCCCAAAACGCTTGTTCAATCATGATTTTTAATCTCCAAGTTTCTATTCGCTTTCCATTCTTTCAACGCGGCACTCATGTTTATTCCCAAACCTTCGAGTTCGACCAACGTTAATAACACTGAGTTAATTTCAGAATATTCTTTTTTGAACTGTTCAAACTTATCGATTCTTTCCAAAGAACCGTTCGACCATTTCGATTTAATCTCTATTATCCTTTTCAAGGAATTATTTTCATATACAAAAAAGTCCGGTCTATAATATCGACCATCAGACAAGAGATAACTTCTGCACTCGACATCCCAAATTATATTCTTTTCATCTAGCCATTTTGCATATGCATATTCCCACGAACTTCTTAACCAAACATATTTAGAATGAGATTTATTGAAATGCCAGCCACAAAGATGATGTGTGTTGTTTTTGTCTCTATCAATTAATTTGCCAGTCCAATCCCTCCAGGGATTGGTTGGACCGCTGGCATTTTTTGATCTAATTTTTTTTAAATTTTCTGTCACACATGATCTTCCAGTCCTCTGGCTAATGTTAAGTGATTTAAAGATGGTACGTAATCGAGTGTAAGAAACGTTTCCTATCTCTTTTGACAACAACTTAAATCCCATTCCACATTCACCATAAAGATAATTTAGATTTGAAATCAACTTGGGACAATCTGGATTGTCCTTGTCAATATAAAAGCTAGCTGTCATGTTTCCATTTCTCGATTTAAATTTTCTTTTTTGTTTATCGCAAGCAATGATATGAATCAGCTGTCTTGTTTCTTCAATGAGTTCTTTATTTTCAATTACAATTTGATACATCACTAACCCCTACCAATCATAAGTATGGAGCAGGGGTTAGTGATGATCATTTATTTCATAACGAAAGAATTTTATCTTCCTTCGTGAGATTACCAGCTTCAACCCACCCGCGCTGAGTATAGACTCTATGATCTGGCGTTAGTTTAATTTTCTTTCCTGACTTTGTTGTTATCTGCAGAATCTTGGCATTGTCTTTGGTTTTGAAAGCAATTGCAGGTTTAATTACAATTTCATTGGTTTCAATGTCAAAGGCTTGAACATAGAAATTCGCCTTGTTGTCTGACAATTCTTTTACTGTTTTTGGTCCTGCATTTGTTCGAACAATTGTGTCACCTGTAACACATGGGTTTGTTGAAACATTTCCATAACCTTTATGCTCATAAACCTGGGTTGGAGTCATCTTCTTAACGGTATCCCAGAAGAGCAACCCCGGCTCGGCAGATGTCCATGCTGAATCAATAATTTGATTCCAGAGCTCACGAGCCTTGACAACCTTGGTGATCTTGGCTTCTGTAACAGGAACATCGACTGGCCATTGAAGAGTGAAGTCAGAATCATTCTTAACACAATTCATGAAATCATCGGAGAGGCGCACAGAAATGTTCGCTCCTGTGACTTTGGTAAGATCACGCTTAATATTGACGAATGTCTCCACTTCAGGATGACTACAATTGGAAGTGTAAAACCCATTTGCAAGAATTCGATGTGTGTCCTTGACCGTAAAGTCATATGTGGTTGATTTTCCGGCCGGAGAAATCCTCTTGATCTTTGATGTTGTCTTTTGAACGTTAGTGACTTCCATTTGTAATCTCCCTAATCTTTTCTACGCAAAATTCCCAGTTATTGTTTATGTCATGTTCCCAAAAGAAAAAATACTTATAACCATTTTCTTTTGCCAGTCTTTCCTTGATTTTGTCATCAAGTTGTTTCATGACTTGATGTTCCCTGAGCGGTTTCTTACCGTCTCCCCAGAAAGCTGGATTTCCATGCCAAAAATCCCCATGGGCCTCTATCACTGTCTTTGAATCCCTCAAAAGAAAGTCATATTGTCTTTGTGCCAATATGAAGCTGTATTTGTAATTTACATTGATTTCTTTTAGAAAATTTTCTATTTTTTGTTCAATTGAAGTTTTTCGAAAGAGTTCTTTGTGAAATTGATTTCTGGTTGCATTTCGAATCTTTTCTATCGTTTCCAAGCTGTATATTCCAGTTTTATCCTTATTCCATGGGATATACTTTCTATCAAAAATATTATCGTTGTGTTTTTTTGTTAAGATTCTCTTATCTCTGATTTGTTCGTAATTTTCTGATTTACACCAGTGAGTCTTTTTGACTGAATCATTTCTTTGAGATAACTTAATTGCGTAACAAGTGTCGGAACAAGTTCCAATTTTTTGTTTTGATCTTTTGCATTTTGCATTGCAAATCGAACAAAGTCTCCAAGACTTTTCTTCTTTCTTTAAAAGCTTGGATGCTCTTTTGACTTGATGAAGCTCTTCTGGCGTATACTTCTCTACCGTTATCTTCCTTCTTGATATCTTGGCCGTCTCCCATACTGCCTTAAATTCATACTTGTTTTCAAAAAGTTCGTGAAGTCTTTGGTTGTTTATATTAAGGGCACGAACAAGCCCTGCCGGAGAACTCATCTTAAATTCATTAACAGTTTTTCCACGATAAAAGACTGTCTCCGGCAACTCAAAATAAAGAGTCGTGGTTGTTTCATTCAACAATCTCAGGATGATTGACATGAAACATAAGTATCACCGCTCTTTAAAACTGACATCATAAAAAACAAGTTCTTCTTTATCAACATCAATATCCTTGATTTGTTTAAGGTACTCTTCGCCTGTCTCGATGTTTTTTACAACAAATTTGTGTGTTGCCGTGACCTTGATGATTTTGCCATTTTCAGCTTCAACCTCATAAATTTCACTGTCTTCAAATTTTTGATACGCTTCAATTTCCTTCCAGCCTTCATGGGTCCAAATTTTCCCATTAAATTTGTTGTCAACAACATCGTCAATTCTTTTCCAACCTTGGTCTGTTAGTACCAAGGTAGAACCTTCAAAGCATTCAATGGTGAGCATGAGTGCTCCTCGACGACCACCTTGGGCAACCTCACGGCAAGTATTTGAAAATCTTTCCATGAAGACACCAATGCCATCTGTTGTGCCGGCAGCATTTGCAGTGTGCATGCCCTTGGGACGAATTGTGGAAATGTCAAAACCGACACCTCCACGACGCTTCATGATCTGAGCCTGCTCCTGGTCTGTGAACAGGATTCCACCATAGGAATCTTGAGGAGAAGCAATTACGAAACAATTGGATAGAGATTGAAGCTTGTACTCGTTTCCAATTGCCGACATGGGGGAACCCTGAGGAACAACTTCCCATGAAGACAACATGTCATAAATCTCACCTTCAGTCAATGGATTAGGATACTTGGACTCGATTCTGGCGAACTCCTTTGCAAGACGACGGTGCATATCGCTTGGAGTCTTCTCAAGCAAGGAACCCTCGGCATTTCTGAGAGCGTACTTCGAAATGAAGACGGAAGCTGCCAATTCATCTCCATTGAAATACTTGAGTGATGCTTCGTATGCCTCTTCTTTTGTGTATGTGTTCATATCGATTCTTTCCTAAACGATGGGTCAAGGGTCAATAACTATACGATGCTCGAGTGAGATTCACTCATTCCATTTAAAGAATTTTTCTTTGAAGAGAACTCCCCTTTGAGCTCCTTCCATTTTGCTCTCAGGGCCTGCTTTTGTGTTTCCTCATCAGAAGCCGTGACTGTCTCTGGGGCATCGGCTGTTCCAACAATTTCAAACATACTCTTGGCGGTATTCATCTTGATTGGATAAACCAAGCCGTCCCTTCCTGCTCGATTCTTTGCAACATAAAGTCTCCCCCACCCAGAAGCCTTCTCATGAGGGCGTCTAGATACAGAGACAATAACATCACAAATCATAGCTTTGCCATAAGCTTCTGACATATTTGTCATGTCGATTACTTCGCTATTGGCGCCTTCTTTGTTCGACTGTGATGCTGTCCAAATCGGTATTCCAATCTCCATCGCTAGCCCACGCAACTCTTCATAAACAAGTTTAAGCTCATGTCTTAGAGAATCGAACTGCCGTGATGACCTCATGATGTCTGCATAATCAATAATAACAAGATCAGGTTTGAATCCTTTTAAGTCAAGTCTTTCTATGTGTGACTTGATGGTGTAAATGGAAGCTGTGTTTGTGGGATATTCCTTGATGTAAAGTCGACCAAGGTTCATGTCCTTATATTTGGCAACAACTTCATCTTTGCGATCCATAACCTCGTTCGAATCTATGTCGCAAAGATTGGAATCGTATCGAATACCGACGGCTGTTTCGGAAAGCTCAAAGGTGTAGTGAAGAACATTCTTACCTTCACGAAGAGCATTAGCACCAATCATAGTCAGCCAGTGAGACTTGCCGCTGCCGCTGGCACCAACGACACAGAGAAGTTCGCCCTTACCACTGCCTCCATTTAAGATTTCCTTCTTGTCCAGCTCGGCAAGTCTTGTGGGAATAGTGTCACGCTTTAGCTTGGTGAAGCGTGCATCCATTTCATTGAAAAAGTCATGGCCGACGGATGGAGCTGTGCCGACTTGAACAGCCTTCTTGATTGTCTCTACGATAGATTCATACTTGTTTTCCTGCATCTGGTCGACGGCAGACTCAAGAGCCTTCTTCAGAGCTTGCTTCCTGCAAAACTCTAGAGACTTGTCCTTGACGTACTGGAGATCGCCGGGATCGGGATTTGTCCTCATTCTCTGAAGGTAATCAACGATTTGATCACGCAAAATGAGATCGGTGCCGGCCTTGAGATCGTCTTTGATGATGGTAACAAGGAGCTGTAGAGTTGGGAATACCTTGTACTTCTTTGAATAGGAAAAATATCTGTCGGCCAAGAACTTGAGATAGTTGAGCTCAAAATATGAGACGTCAACAACTTCCATCATCTGCTCGGCCCATTTATGATCGGTCAATAAAGCCTGTCCAAGCTTTTCTTGGAACGACTTACCAAATTGGCCGAATGAAACACCATTTGAATTTACGCGATCATTTTCTGACATTAGTTTTTCTCCGAAAGGAACTTAACACCCTCAACACACGACAAATCATAAAAGAAACCTTCAGTGTCGAAGTCATTAATTCCTTCCTTGACAAGATGCTTAATTAAACCCATTTTATCAACCTTTGGCACAAATGTACTAACTACATTTTCTACCTTCATTACTTGATCAGCCGAAAGCATGCTGCCATCCAAGTGCACCAGCTTCCAATTCCTCCTGATTTCATCCGCAGACTCAACAACCTTCTTGTAGGAGGAATTCTCCGAAGAATGACTGGCAGCATAATCTATCAACTCTTGTAAAAGTATTTCCCTATCTCCTCCCAAAAATGGGAACTTAGTCGCAGTTGTCTTGAAGCCAAATCCTTTTATTCCTGGAATGTTGTCCGACACATCGCCACAGAGGCACTTTGCCAAAGCGAAATTGTGAGGTTTGACCCTAAATTCTTCGAATATGTCGTCGGGGACGATTAACTTCCTCTTATGCAGTGAATAAATCTTCGTGCTGTCATTCAACAACTGATACATGTCCTTATCAGAGGAAACGATGATCTTTTGCTGGTCGCCCAATGGTCCTCTGCAAAGATATGACACAACATCATCTCCTTCACAATCAGACACATAAATCTGACAGACAGGAATGGTTTTTAGCGCAGCCAGCAAACTGAAGAGCTGATATTGCTTATTCTCGTCCGTGTCAGGTATGTCGTCCTGATAGAAGCGATTGAGCTTCTCTGGCTTTTTATTCATCTTGTACTCAGGATATATTTTTCTGCGCCTTTGGGAACCTCCACCTTCCCAGGCAACATACACCTTGGACGGCTGAAATTCCCGACACAGCCTCTGTAACGTCTTCATGAAGCCTACGCAACCTCCCATTTGATGACCGTGGGACGACATTTGTGGATAGGCAGAGTATGACCTCACGAAAAGGTTGTAACCATCGATAATAAAAACGGGACGGTCGCTCATGGGTTCAAATTATTCCATGAGCGACCGTCAGTACAACAATCAATTTTTAAAGAATTTGAGATGCGATTAAGCAACCTCTGGCGACCGCATGGAGTGGATCCGACGCTTGACGCACTATTTTCACAGGTAATGGAAAACCATTTTCTTTTAATTTCTTTTCAAAGTGAGTCACAAAACCTTTCGCCTTGGTCGTACCACCGGCAATAACAACCGGCAGGGGATCCTTAAATTTGGGTAGAGACTTATGGTCTTGCATTGCAGCAACCAATTGTTTAGCGGTATAGTCAATCAATCTATCATAATAGGTTGCGACAGCCGAAAGAACCTGGTTTTCATTCTGTTTTCCAACGGCAAAATCACCATTTTCTTTCTCAGCCTGAACAACCGAGTCGGTCTCGCCTGTGGCCACGGCAGACATTCTATCAACCCAATCCCCGCTCTTTGTTGTTGAAAATTTTGTAATAGGTTCTCCGGCAAGCATCACACAAACATTAACCATACCGGCACCCCAAGACAGAGCAACACCCGTGTATTCGTCATCAGAGAGCTCCGAGTAACAGAGGGCCTCGGCCTCATTAATTGATCTAGAATCGTAACCATTCTCTTCAAGGATCTTTTTTACAACATCCTCGTGATAACCGACATCAAAATCATCGTCTTCCTGATCAACAGGTTGTGCAGGAACACAAAACACAAGTTTTTCGCCTTTTTTCGCTGCCTTACCGGCAACTTCTTTCAAAATATATGAGAGGATTCTCCTAGCGTCTTTTTCCTTGGAAGAAACTACACCGCGATACATTGGCCTCTTTGCCGAATCATTCCTTTCAACGGCTTTTTCAATTGCATCCTTTCCTAAGATGATGAAAGAACCGTCTGAATCCTTCACGTAATTTTTGCCTGCAAGACCTTTTTCTATCATTTTTGTAGCGATAGGAGTAGATGGTTTGATGATGTAAAAAGCATCCCTGAAATCTTTATATTCAACGCCACCATCTGTCTCCGACGCTAAAACTATAAAAGAAGTTCCAACATCCAATCCTTTAGACATAAAAAAATTAACCCTTTCGATTTTTTAATCTTGATAACTTATCAGCAGCACTAAGTATGTCATCACTAGATTTCGTCACAGTTCCCAGCTTTTCACTCGGGGCATCGAAAGAATCAGTGGACACATTCGTTACAAATTTTCTATCGTCTATTTCTATTTTTGGTTTTTCTAATTTTTCTCTTCCCTTGGGTGGCGAAAATGAAATTAGGGGATTGTCGACTTGGGTATTTTCTTTTCGCAAATAAGATATGACTATATCAAATCTGCCCACAGCATAACCAAGCACAAAACCAGTAAAGAAACAAAACATTAATTCCAAAACTTCACCTCACTCCCGTGCTGCCAAACCCACCAATGCCCCTATCAGTGTCAGACAGCTTTTCACTTTTCAAGAAAGCCACCCTAATGACTTCGCTAAAAACAAGTTGAGCAATCCTGTCGCCTTTTTTTATAAAGAAGTCTTGGGCGCTTGTGTTGTAAAGAATGACCTTGATCTCACCAGTATAGTCGCTATCAATTGTTCCCGGGCTATTGAGAACAGTGATACCGTGCTTTGCCGCTAATCCACTTCGAGGTCTTACCTGGCCCTCAAGCCCTTCCGGAATCTCAAGTCTGAGACCTGTTCCAATGAGACAACTGGCACCGGCAGGAACATTCGAATCTTCACTGGCTCTCAGATCACATCCGGATGCCCCTTTTGTTGCGTAATGTGGAAGCAATGTATCGTCTTCAATAATATAACCAACAAATGCTAGCCTGGTGTCACTCATCTGTGTCATATTCCTCCTCCTCGTTATTCTCAGTAGCACTGGCACCTGTGTTTATGATGAGAGCTTCATCGACGGCCATCATCACATACTTGTGGTACTTTTCGTCCTTCATTACGCTAGCGAACTCAGCCTTATAGAATTTCTTCTCTGCAACGACCTCGCCAGTTTTTTCGTCCGTAACGGTGAGCTCCTTCCAAGCACCTTCACCCGAAATATTCACCCTAACACCGTTACGAACAACGCCTTTGTTTTCCTTACAATACGACTTTACCTCGTCGAAGAGGTACTCGCCTTCGACAATTCCCTTGCCAAATATAATGTCGAATTCACACTTGCGGAACGGTGCTGCAACCTTATTCTTCTTGATAGTAACCGTGGTATGAATTCCAATTACGTTGCCGGCCTTGTCCTTCACTGGATTACCACTACCAAGAGATATCCTCACTGAAGAATGGAAAGGAATTGCCTTTCCACCGGGTGTTACAGTGGGGTCACCGTACATGGTATTGTGGGAAAGAATTCCATTTGAGAAATAAGAATGTGAATTCTCGACTTCAATATCAAGAATGTCTGTTTGCTGATTTAAATGAACAATTTTAGCATATGTCCACCCAAGATCCTGATGAAAGAATTGAACATTTTCACAATCAACTAAAGCTATCGCTTCAACCCAGTGGGGCTTTGAACCACCAACACAAACCCAAAATCTATGAAGAGGAGAAACATTAAGATTGAACTCTTCAATTCTATAAATGTCAGTACAAGACTTTCTGACTATGTTTTTGATCAATTCCCAGCCCTTGTTGCCATAAGAATCCTGGGTAAAAACTTCGTAACCATGGTTCTCAACATTAACCGGTTCATCAAAGGGCATTTCTTCATAAGAAGAGCCCATACTTTCAAATAGCTTAGAAATCGAAATTTGTTCTTGATTCGTGTAGCTCATATTCTCTTATCTTTCCCAAAATCCAATCTTTGGAATTGGAGTCTTTCTTTCTGATATCGTTTTCCCACACAGTGATCAATTTGTATCCTTTAATTTTAGCGCAAGATTTTTTTGCAAAATCCCTTCGCATTAGCTTCTTTTGCATGTAAAGCATTTCTTTTCCATGCAAATAAGCATCAATCAAGTTTGATTATGCCACCCTTTTTCTCACAGTTAGTTGAGTGCTTGGGCCAACACAACCAATTTTTTCTCGAATTTGATTAAGGCAGAGAAGAGTGACGTTGTTCTGACCAATGACTCCGGTGATCTTGCGCATGCCTTTTGAGATAACTCGGGCCTGCAGACCGATCGTATTGTCTTCATATTCACCGTCAAGCTCGGCCTTGGGTGAAGTGGCTGCGACCGAATCCCAAATAACAAGAATAGGAATGTTCTTGTCCAGGACTTGTTTGGCTTTGAGAATAGTCGACTCAATAATTGAGAAGACTTCCTCGGTCATATGAGAATCACAATAAACGAATCTCTTCTTCACGTCGATGCCCATGTCGGCAAGCTTCTGGACAGGCGTGGCATTCTCCGTGTCGATGTATACAACCAGCCCACCCATTGCTTGGGTGACTGCTGCAGCGTGATAAGCCAAGTGCGACTTACCGCAAGAAGGAGGGCCTGAAATTTCAATAATCCTCCCTTCTGGATATCCTCCAGATGTCGTGTTCCTGATTGCATAATTTAGCTGAATGGAGCCCGTATCAATCCAGCGCTTCACAACAGTTGGTGCATCCATTTCGGAGAGATTGAAGGCAATCCTTGAGCCAAATTCCTTGTTGATGGACGATATGAGGTCCTTCATCATGTCGTCAACATCGCCTTTTTTAGTAAGCTGAAATCCCTCAGGGTCTACTGTTTTTTCTTTTTTTGCCATTTTTCCTCAAAAATATTTTATTCAAAACGAACGGGGCGGGTTCTTCGCCCGCCCCTTCACTCTCACTCGTCGTCCATTAGCTCTGCGAAAGCGTCGTCAAGCGATTGTTTCTTTGTGCTTGGCTTTGCCGCAACTGGCTCTGACTTCTTTGGTGCTGGCACCTTTTTCTCGGTCGGCTTCAGCTCAGCAGCAAGATTATCGAGCTCATCAGAAGAAGTTGGTCCACGTGATGTTCCGGCATTCGTGTCCTCAGAAGCTGTGTCACCACTTAGCCAGCTATTGAGAACTGCCTCGATCTCAGAAGGAGACTTGATGGGATACATATCGTCAATATTTGGAATCGACTCAAGCCACTTAGAGCTCACTGAATGATCATCATGTAGCTTCGTCGGCCTCCGGGCCGGATCGACCATCGTATCCATGAACTGCTTTCCTGGTGCCTGAGACAGCGTCACCTTTAGATCAAAGCCTTCAGCAGGTGAGAGAATGTCTCCAACCTCTTCGTCAAGGAAGAAGCTCAACATCCTCTGGTAAACAATCTTACCGAAGGACCAAACAAGAACACCTTGATCCTCCTGACCACGGACAATGACTGGGGCATAACATCGCATCTTGGGAGCGAGCTTCTTAGCAAGAACCCTGTCATCAGGCTTGCCACTGCTGTAAAGTTTGCGAATCAGATCATGGATAGGATCTGGCTTTCCAAACTGATTGGGTGCAAGGATGCCCTTATTCTCACCAAGGTAATAGAACCACCTCTCGAGGAAAGGCTGTCCGTCACCTGAATTCTTCCAAGGGAGACACCGAATCTTGTGCTCTCCAACCTTCGGCTTCCACATCTGGACCGAAGACGTCCTCTTGACACCGCTTAGCTCCGCAACACGACGCTTAATTGCCTCTAGATCAATAGCCATATTCCTATTCCTTATCCTTATCCGCTGCAAAAATAAAGACTACACATCACCGCACCATGCGATATCGCATGCAGTCATTATTTACTTCCTCATCCTACTGTGCCGCTTTGCAGTTTGTCTAAACTGCCCTGCTTGTTTTTTCACAAGTGAATTACTTCCATGTGACGAAGTTCTTCTTTTTCTTCTTCAGCTTGCCACCAGGAGAAACAGGATCTTTGCCCATGTCCTCAGCACCAGCACCAAGCGGACCTGTGAAACCAGCAACGCCGCCGGCAACGCTCATTTCATCCACTTCCTCTTCCTTGTCCTTGGTTTTTTCTTCCGAGTCCTTTGATTTCCGATTTGACTTTGATGGAATTAGCTGGTTTGGCGCACGGGGATTGTTGATCTCCGTGGCCAAAATCTCAGCTATGTATTTCCTAAGCACTTCGTTCATGGAAATAAATATTCGCTCAAGCCAAAAGTCCCTTTTCTTGTTTCGTAGAAATAAGATCCGCGATGTGAACGATGTCTGCCAACATGGGCTCCTTCATCTTATAAGGAGCATTCTCATCTGCATACTGTCCATCATTGAGCTTAATCGACAACCACTCATCCTGAGACAGCTTGAGGCCAAAATGTTGACACAACCAAACTCCACGATCAGGTACAGTCATGTACATGATCTCCTTGTTGTGCTTATACATCTCACCAAGTTTGTCACGGTGCCAATCGGAATCCTGAGGAACGTAGTAATCATTCTCATGATCGCCCACCTTTCCAAGGTCGTGAAGAAGACAACCAATGATCAAAGACTCCTTTGAAACTTGCCAAGAAAATGACTTAACCAGCCTCATTGCATTCATGAGAACGCGGAGCGAATGGTCAACCAGGCCGCCAGGCTCAGCCAGGTGAAAATCTTTGCGTGAACTGGCGGGACACAAAGCAAGGCGCTCGCCGAGGTGGTCAACCAGAGCGAGCGCAGCTTCAGATCGATCTCCCAACTTCTCCATGAAAGAACGATACTTGTCAAAATTAGATGCAATGTCTTCAGGTGATAGGCTCATGCAACATATGATATTATGTCACTTAAAGAATGTTCAATAGCTTCCATATGAAGAGCCAGAATAGCTGTCGGAATATTGATCAGCTGGCGCACTGTCGCCACTTTTCTTTAAGGAACTCTCGTACTTTGAACCACTTACAGGCCCATAATATTCCTCGTTGCCCATATCGTCTGTCAAATACAGATCGTCTCCCCTGCGAACGATCCTTGATCCGGAATATTCCAGCAGGGTCTTGGAAACTTCTTCTCTGATGATTCTTCTTAGTTGATTGATCGAAATTCGCATGGCATATGTATTATACCAACTCGAACTTTAAAGGAAAACGACATTCATATCCAGGGACTTCAATACTGCTTAATTCCTTGACTGATTTCACCTTGTCGCCCCTAACATCAAGAATGATAGCATCGTGCAAAACGAATAATGGCCTGACACCATCTGTCCCAAGTGTCTGAACGACAGAATCAAAGCCCAGCATCGCCACATCGACACCCGTAGACTGGGCAAAAGTATTGATCAACAGATTATCGTTTCCTTCCTCGAGAAACAATGGTCGACCAAATCGATTCGTCAACTTCCCTTTAGATCGAAGTTCTTCCTTGAGTCTTGAACGCAAATCAGAGAGTCGGAAGTGTTCACCAATCAAATTAATGAATCGATCAACTTTTTCCTCCTGGACTTGGAGTCTGGCAATGAGGGCATTTCTCGAGATGCCATAAAGCTCGGCGATCACTGCAGTCTTCACCACATCACGAGAAACAGTGCCGCCAAACAATGCCTTGGAAATTTCTTCATAGAGATCCTCAGCAGGGGAAGACTTGCCGGCCTCTGCCAAGACCACCCTGACCTCGAGGGCACGAAAGTCAAGAGAACAAATAACACCATCTTCGAAGGCCGACTTCAACATGTTGCGACACTCTTTCTTTAGCGTCAACATATTGGGCCCATCCTCGACTGTCAAGCGACCGGTCCTCGTGCCGAATCGGTTATAAACGACCGGGCGTGCATAACCTGTCCGACCAGGCTTGAAGCTCTCTATCACCTGCGAATTCTGTTGAGACTCTGTGGACAATTGCGTCCACCGCGAAACGTCTATCTTTGTAGGCTTCAAACTCCCAAGGAGTCGACTTCCTGCTGTCCAGGCAGCGTCATAGTAGTCGAAGGGTAGCTCCGAAAATACAGATGAGGTTTCATGCACAAGATTTTTAAAGTATTTTTGGTAGACATCGTGCGGCACCGCATGCTGCCACATGACAGGAAGATGGGAGCCAGATGTGACTATCGACATAGATTTGATATACTTTTCTGGTAGACCGGGCAGCTCAATGTTCAACAGCCTAAGGAGCGTGTCCATGCACCTTGAAGTGGATGTCGACTTATATTCGCCCGAAAGGTGCCAAGACCCACGGGGGACAGAGTCAGACCACTGAAAACCACTTTCGATCACTAAATGCCTGGACGAACCAAGGACCTTTGAATCGATGCAAAACTGGGACATTTTTAAGATGATAATCCGCCTAGAAGCAAATTGACACCCTTAACCCAAAAATGATTTGACCACAATAAACCACAATGAAATTTATCAGCCACCCCCGCCAGCAGGAGCAGCAGCTTGCGGTTTCGGCCCCTGAGACTTTTTACTTGCTGCTGCTATTTCGGCAAGGCGCTGGGCGACTTCACCCTTCACAACGGCGGTGATTTCGGGAGCTGATTGGAATTTGCCGTAGCCATCGGTGTATGCTAGCGTCCAGGATGTCTCAAATCGTCCGGGGGCTATTGTATGCGAAATTTGAGTTGTCGTATAAAGGTTGTCGAGCGTTGTTCCGGTCCCAAGGTCAACAAAATACTGTTGGTACATTTGAGCAATTGGACATCCAAGCGTCGTCATGGAGAGCTGTGCAGGAACAACCCTCAAGGGTAAACCATTCGGGTCTTCAAGTCCCGCACCTTCTCCACCCCCCCCTGCTGTGGCACCCTTTTGTGCATTGATTATGTTCGCGGCAGCTATCAATCCGTCAGTTTTTGATGACAACGTTATGTTCTTTACGAGAGTGCCATTTGTTCCGACGACAATATTGGGAGCCTGTGACTTGACAAATTTCCTGATTTCCGCGGCAGAGGAAGGTCCCTTAGATATCACGTACTTTCTTCCATAAGGATTCTCCACCACCTTGAGCGCTCCCTCGACCTCTTTGTTTACTTCGGTCACCATCTGACTTGCTGCATCGACGGCGGCGGTCTTGCCTTTCTTGTTGGGAGTTGATGGATATTTTTCCTTTAAAAATTTCTCAATTGGTTCGGAGTTTATCTCACCAATCTCCCAGCCGGTGTCGGTTTTCATCAATTTGGTCAAGAGGTTATAGGGGGAATGTTGTTTATCATATATGTGCACCCTCTTTATCAGCCCCTCAGTTTTACTTTCTTCTTCGGCGATGGTCTTGCGCGATTTTTTAATCTTATCGTAAACATTGCCACTGCTGGAATTTTTTGAGCTTGATTCAACAACCATTTCTATGATGGGCCTCTTGAGAGAACCGTACTTTGCGCACCAATCTGTCATGACTGATTCGTATTGTTTCGTTTCCTTCTTTTTCATCTCACCTTTGTCGGATATTTTATACGGCTCATAGGCATTATACATGCCATAGCCCGGGCTCCTGTTGTCAGCAAATTGGTTTTCTATCACCAGTCCCATGAATGCCTCAATGGTGAGGGGACCATTTGAATTTTTCACCAAATTCAAATATCCATTCATGAGCCTGTGGGTGTCGATGGGAAACTCAGCTATGGAATGTCCGCTGACGGGGCCACACTCTTCATTGAGGCCATAAAAGATGACCTGCAGCTCATCGCAATGTTGTAACATTGCAGGCGCAACAAATTTCATAAATAACTTTCCAAATGAAATTATCCTTGGGACGTTAAAGTCTGTTTTACCCACGATGAGGCCTCTGGCTGCAGCGTCATTTATTGCACTTTGATAAATGTTTGCGGACAAGACGGAGCCGCCGACCTTGGCGTCAGTGAATTTATCTATCGCACTGGTGAGATCTTCATTAAAATATCCCTTCGCGCTCCGAACGCTGTCCGCAAGGAAGGGGTCTTCTAAAACTCCGGTGCCCTCCTGGAGCTTTGACATGAAATCGCTTTGTATTTGTTTGGTGAAAGCTTTCGTTTTTTCCTTTATATCCTTGATGTTGTTCTCCAGGGCTGTGGCATCTTCGGTGGAGATCTTGCCTCCCTTTTTAAGAGAGTCGACTGTTTTCGTAATGAGATTGTCATATCCCGAAAAGTCGCTGGCCGGGAGGTCTAGCATCACTCCGCGACGAGAGGCATCGATGAGCTGAGTCGTTTTTAAGTCGGCCTGGAGCTCGACACTCCCTTCCGGCAAGTTGGCAGTGAGTCCCTGCACAGCAACAGCAAGTTGCTGCAGGGCTTTCCTTTGGGTTTCAGCCTGACCACCATCAATGGTTGCTTGGTGAGCTTCCCGGATGCCTTTGCTCACCATCTCGAGAGTGAGAGAGGCCTGGTCGCCCCCGCCAAAGCTAAATTGAGTGTTGGATATCATCCAACAGTCCGTCTTAATCATGTTCTGATTTATAAACTTTGAATAATGGTCTTCGCTCTCATCCGTCGTCCTGGGTGCCAACCAGCCTGACGTCGTCCACACCGTGACATCGCTAAACCCGTTGGCTCCCTTAATAAAAGGAGCCAATTCAGAGAGCCTGGACTTGTCGTGAATCTTTAGTTTTAGAGTACCTTTTTTGTGAATTAAGGCTCCGGCGCCGGCATTCATGTACTGTATCAGCATGTCCTCTATGGAAGCGAATGGCAAAAATGGCTTCGGTTTTACGAGCCTTTTGTACACACCGCCACCGCCCAGATAGTCCATGTTCGTCAGCGTCTGAGGCATGAAAAACATCTCTGGTCCCATGTAAAGCGTATCCCTTTGGTTATCACCTTGTCCGGGCGACATTTGCAGCATCGCCTTGTCCGCCTCCGTGATTGGGATGTTTTTTTGTGTGGTGTCGGCGCCGCCGTCGCTCGAGCCTAACAAAAATCTGATCATATTGGGCGTGTTTATGGACTTCGAGTTGGCCTGGAGGAGCCCGGCAGGATGGTGCATTTCAAATTCAACTTTAAGATAAGGGATCATCCTGGAAGGCATGATGCTCGGCATGTAATTCAGGAAAAGCTGCACGGCATCGGTCCCAGACACCGCAGGGGTAATGCGTGGGCAGGACGTCACAAAAGCGGAAAGCTTCTTGTTTTTAAGGGGGCCATCCAAGGTGATGATCCCATTGAGATCATCGACAGTTTTTGTTGTCGTCTTTTTTCCCTTTTCAGGCTTCTCGAGCTTCCAGTAGTCTTCGTCCCCGAAGGAAATCTTGTCTTCATTGAGCGATATCACGTGAAATGATTTTTTCAACTCTCCTTGTTTCTTGGGGTCTCTGACCCCCTCATAATGTTGTTCTATCCCTTTTTTCACTTTCGAATATGCGGCAACTTCCCCTTGGGGGTTGCAGAGCAGTCCCAGGATTAATTCTTCGATGTCCTGTGCGTTCGACGCATCCACCACACCACCTGAGTTCATAACCAAGGCCTTGGGGGTCATCATCGCATATATGTCAAGAAGGCTGTTATTGATTGTCATTAGCCTACCAGCGCCTCGACGTCAGATAAATTCAGGACGTTTATTACGGTCCCGGGAGGTACTTGGAGACCCCACCCTATTTCGCTGGCGGCTGCCAAAACCCACCAATAAGAACCGTCGCCGTAAAATTTTCCGGCCAGCGTGTCCAACCTGTCGTTGCCTGTCAAAATGACTTGATTTACGGGAATCAATCTCCCGTTTTTCAAAGCTGACCTCAGCGTTGACAAACACAAAGCAGCTCGCAATTGCTCGCCACCGGCTATCTTGTTTTCTCTCCTGTACCTGCTGAATGCCATGTTTACCTACCTCTCGGGGCAAAAGGACCGACTGGATATATTGGTGCACGATTGGTACCCTTGTGATCCAATCCAGGCGTAATGTCGTGTATTGGAGCAAATGATATCGTTATCTTACACATTTTTGGAGCCTTTTTTCCTATTTCGTCGGTTTCCCACGTCACCTTGTCCATCCAGTCAAAATTCATGCTTTCTATGAAACCGGCCAAACCCTTGCCGCCCACAGTCCTAAACGACTTGGCGATCAAATTTCCCTTTCCAGGAGCACTTGGGTCATCGCTCATGAATTCCATGACGCTAGCTCCGTAATCGTCTGGGTCCGCCTGCGTTTTCATGAACTTTGTAAGCGACGGCTGGGTCAGCGTTATTTGTTTTTTGTTGACAGTTATCGTCTTGCCAATAATTTGTTCCGTAGGAATCCCCTTATTACCATATTTTTTGCCCAAGCTGTCCGCGTCTTTGAGGCCAAAGTGGGCCAGCTCGTCGCCATCGGGGAGCTCTATTACACATGTGACAGTGCTGTCATTATTATTGACAGCTTCAATTTTCAAGACAAGGCCTACGGGAAAAGTCATTGGGGCGACCGTGACGCCAGGCAAGTTCGGAGGAATTGATATGCTGGTGGCATTAACTCCGTTCATTTTTAGCTCCCCGGTGGGGATGAACTTATAACCGCCGGCAGTGTCAGCAGTATTCTTTAGTTCCTCTATTTTATTTTTTAGTGCCTCTATATTTAATTTAGATGTGTTGAATTCTTCGCCACCCTTGCCGGCAAATTTGGTGTCGCTGTTTCCGTATCCGAATATTTTTGCCAAATTGTACCTTGAGTAATTGCTTCTAATCAGGTCTCCTATCCTCACTCTCGTCAGCGGTGATGCGGAAAACTGTTGGCTAAACGGGGCGGTGTACTTATATTCGTCGGCGCCGGTGCCTTGGGAGATTTGATAACCTTCTGTGAATTGCGGATATATCATCGTTGTTAATTTGTTTATTTTTATCCACATGCTGTCGAAGTCGTTCTTGGAGAGGGCAGCAACATAAAAAGAAAAAGATATTTTTCTCGATGTGCTCTTGTATATCTTTATGGATTCAACCCTGCCAATCGCGTCGACGTTGTCGTAGTTCGCGGTAAAATCGTCCGACAGGGAGGCCAAAAACGCGTGGAAGCTGACAATTTCGTTGGTCCTTACATCGTGAAAATAAAATGGAACATACTCGGAATCCAAATAGTTCTCAAACAACTCCCTTTCTTCACCGCTTATCCTGCCTGTGTCTTCAACCTTGTAGGGCGAGATCTTTTTACCGCCAAGATCCCTAAGGTTGCTTTGCTCCGAGTTGAGGAGCTTGGGCGCGCCCATGCCGCCAATCAAAATAGAATTTAGGGTTGAATTTGGCAATATAATTCTGTCAATCGCCCTATAAGAGGACCAAGCCAAGGCCTGATTTCCGGCTTGGTCCTTGCCCCTGAGGCGACTCTTGGTGACCGCATGGGGACCTGGGCCGGCGTACTCCAGAGAGTCAATCTTTGAAATTTTTTCGTCGCCTTTTTCGTCCTTGTGTTTGACTCTTTGGGAGGAATTTTCTGACAAGAGTGCGTCTCCGAGCGTGACGAACACGTTCATCGACCTCATGATCCTGGATTCTCTGAGGACAGATATTATTTCCAGCACCTGCTTGATGACTCCAACGGCGTCGGTAGCTTGGGCCGAGGCGGCGAAGGAGTCCGCAATAATGAATATTGATCTCATTATAGATCTTAAAACGACCAAATTGTAACCTGGGTTTTGAGAACCATAAATCGCTATTTCACCAACCGCAGGGATCAATTTTTGAAGCCCAGAAAGGTAGCTAGTTGAAAAACTCTCAAGATCGGGATTGGCACCCAAAAATGTCAATAGACCCAGTACCAAGCAATCACTGAATGGATAAGCTGGATTATAAAGACCCAGAAGATCCGTCCAGCTGAAAGTTCCTCCCATGATCGCCTTCACAATTCCTCCGGCGGTTAGAACAGAAGCCGGACCCATGCCCTCTCTCCATCTTCCCATGTCCATGATTCCGGTGGACGGGCTTATAGGCGTAGGTGTAGAGGTAAAGCCTATGGTGAAGAGGGTAAAGACCAAGCCCACCGCTAGCGACATTGCGACCACGAGGAGCTGCATTCCTAGGTTCGAAACCCCGCCGAATCTGTCAAAATTGTTGTTGAGGGATCCCCAGGAGACTGCTGACGGGTTGACCAAAAAGCCTGGGTCAAGGTTGTTGGTCGTTAAATCGGATATGACATTTTTCACCTCGAGCTCGCTGACATTGACTCGAGTTACGCCCATCTGTGTCCGGCCTGGCAATATTGCAGTCGCATCGCCAGGAACATTGTTCGCAGCAAACGAACCCAATTCGTAAGATGAGCGGGCCATCAAGATGCCGCCAATTTGGGATAGACGTCCGAAAGAAAATTGATAACTTTCGTCCAAGGCCTGGTCAGGTGCTTCTCCCATTTTTAACGTGCGAGGATCGTAAAACACATTTTCTTTGAGGTTCCCTTCAGAATTGGTTATTCTGCTCTCAAAAGAGCCTTTTGAAAATCTATTGTTGATTACGGCGCTGCTGTATTTGCCAACAACAGGACTGAGTTTAGCATTTATTTCACCCGTGCCTTCAACCAACTGAACGGTCGACAGCACAGAATTGCCATCCTGTGCTGTTTTATCGGCTAAAATTCCCTTGCCTTTTATGAAAATTTTGGACAGCCCGGCCTTCGCATAGTAGTCGGAGACACTCTTTAGCGTCGTAAATTTCGAACCGTCGACGTTAAAATATTTCTGTTTGTCAGTGTCAGAGATTTGTGGGCGAACAGGCGATCCATTTTCATCAGTGAGTTTTAATTCTTCTTGATTCGGTACCGCTGGTGTAACCGGATAATAATTCTTTTTTGTTGTGGAGCTTAGGTATGAAGACAACGTTCTTTTCGTCTTCACAGACAAGTCGCCGCCGACATTTGTGTTGATCGAACCTCGATTCCACTTGGTTTTACTCACACCGTCATCTTCGACTCCGATGTCGTAATGGTGCAAATTTAATTCGCTATCAGGAAATCCGCCTGTTCCGGTATCAAGTGTTTGTTGGGGTTGGTTTTCGTCTTTGGACGGCATAAAAAATTATTTCATCACTTCTTGTTTGAATCTTTAGTAATTAAAGACTCGTCTATTTCTCTCAGCTTTTTTTCATCATTCAAAATTTCCTTATTTTCTCTAATTTTTTGAAAATTAGACAGCATGGCACCGGTCATTGTTGAAACCATTTGACTCACGGTGTCGATGATCATCTGTTTTTCTTTTTCATCTTTTGACATTCCCACAACGAGCTTGAACCTCTCGTCCTGCAAAATGGCGTTTACATAGTCTTCTTTGGTTTTTAAGTCGGACATATTGTTATCCTATCACCCTGAATAGCCTGAGAACCTAGAATTGTTTGAAGAATTTGCATGAATAAACATTGTTTGATTATCCTTTATGGGCATTTCCTTCTGTTCCAGAAGGAAATTGATTCTATCTCTTATGATCGACCGGTTGTCTTTTATGATCGCACTCTCCACCTTGCCAGTATCCATTGTAACATTAAGGTTGACAGTCAAGAGAACTTCTTTGCTGCGAACTGTGTAAATGCCACTGCTGCCCAATCCCATTTTACCGGCAAATTCCTCAAGCTTGGTCTTTATGTCAACTGAAGTCCCCTTTGCGAGGGCTTCGTCAACCTTTTGGATAGCAGTGACAACTTCCTCGACAGTCTTTATCATGGCAACGGCTTGACCGGGGACTGATGTCTTAAATTGATCAAAGATCCTCTGCGCGCCGGACACCATGTTCTTAACACTGTCAAGAGTTCGTGGCATGTTATCAATTGCTTTTATGTTATCGAATAGACTTACGGCTGGATCGATCCCCTTTTCAACGTCCTTCAGTAGATTTACCACGTCAGGAATAAATGTGCTCTTGACTTGGCTGGATTGGTAACCACCTATCACTCCGGAAACATCCTTAAACTTCGTCATCAAAGTATTTATGCTTCTGTTGCCACTGGGTTCCGCCAAGGCCGTAAAGATGAAATTGAGATTTTCCATCGTTTGAGACAAGAACGCATTTCCTATGCCCATAGGACCATCCTCAAGGTCCTTGGTTGAATTGCTCATTGAGGAAAGAACAGGACCCATTTCTTTAAACAAATCGCCCAATTTCTTTATGCCATCAATTGCAGACGTGTCTTTCCCGATGTACTCACCAATTTTCTTGACATAATCCACCAAGAATTTTAAGCTATATTTTTCTCCCCAAGACGCCCCGGCGAGAGCCGAGAATATTCCCATCACATGTCCGAATGTGTCTTCAAGGAAGGCGTTACTTTTGCCCTTTGAGCCCTTGTCTTCTATTGAATTTAGGCCACTAGTGATTCCAGAAAATGAAGATCCAATTCCGCTAAGCATCTCACCCAATTTTTTGCTCGTATCAACAAGGGCGGTTCCTTTCCCCATGTAATCACCGATCTTTTGGAGATAACCAGCCACGTATTTTATGCTATAATATCCATTCCAGGTGTCACCAGCCAGCGCAGACAATATTCCCATCACATGTCCGAGTGTGTCTTCAAGGAAGGAGTTACTTTTGCCTTTGTTGCCTGGGTCAGGAATGTCACCAATTATTTTTGAGAGTTCACTTATTTTTCCAAATGTTGAAAAAATACTGCTGACAGTTTCAAGTTTGTTCTTAAATTCTTGGCCAGAAGGTATTGTCTTTGTCACAGCCATCATCGAGCTGACCAGCTGAGGTATGGAATCTTTAACCTTGTCAAAAATATCAGAAATGCTTGGAAAGCTACTGACGACACTTACGATAGCGCCTTGGGCAGCATCAACTTTAATATTTCCTGCATCCTTAGTTGAAGAAGAAAGCGTGCCGGCTAAGCCAGTTATGGCCTTGATAATTTCTGCAAGAGGTGCCAGGCCTGAAATTTGCTCTGGTTTTAATCCAGACAAGGAGCTTGTGACAGAACCGATCAACTTTTTCGCAAATGGTAACAGCTTTTCCGTGACGGCACCGAGAACCTTTTCCATGTAAGTTGCAGCCGCAGTTATTCCAGCCGAATCCACCTCAGCTTGTTTGACACCACCACTCCAAAAGCCAGCACCTGAGACTTTTGTTTTTTGGAATTTTGAAACGTCAGGAGCCATGCCCTGTATCAAACCAGTGAGGGCTTGAAAAATGGTCGATATGGCTTGAGCAGACTTTTCTATATTTTCAGCTCTACCAATCTTTGCCATTGCTTCTGCTATGGCGCGAATGAGAGGAATGACACCCTTCATCATGCTTTCTATATACACGGCTGCTCCGGAGAAACCAGCTCTTAAATTTTCTGATCTCTTGCCAGAGAGGCTATCAATCCAGCTGGTTGATTCGCCAGCCAATTTTCCAGTAACATCACCTATTTTGCCCATCAGGTCGCCAATTGACTTGATCACTTCAGCAAAAGCCTTGAGCGGTTCTATTTTATCTGGCGTGATAATTTTCACAGCCACTATGAGCTGTTTTATAACCTGATTTATTCCGCCATTTCCATTTTGGCCATCGAGAAGCGTCTTGATCATTTCTGTGACCGAGTCTATTTGTTTGGCCTTGTCGGCAGCACTGCCAAAGGCACTAAAGTCCATCGCTTTTATTATGTTAGCAATTTTTTGCATTAAATCACCAACAGCATTGACAATCAAAACGAAAGTCTCGGCCTTTATTTTGAGGGCAGCCGGATCTTCCTTAATTTTGCTAAGCGATTCCATGATGACCACAGCAGTTGCTGACAACGCCAACACACCAGCAGCCATGGCTGCCATTCCGGCGGCGGCGGCTCCAGCGGCAACACCCATTGAAGAGATTATGGCAGCGCCGATCGCAGCGGCTTCCACCAGAATAACACCTACTTTCATGTAAACATTTGAAATAGCCTCCATCATGATTGCGGCTGCCTCGATCGATGCAGGATTAAAACCTTCAAATGACTTCAGGATGAGCCACGCAGTTCCAACAAGAATAGCAACAGTGGCGGCCATGGTGCCCATTCCAACCGCTACTTCTTTAAAAGCTTGTTTTATCAATTTTGAAATACCCAGAGCCATTAAGACAATGGTGGCGGCGGCACCATACATGGGGACCATAGCCAAGAACAAAAGTGTTGCCTTGCCAATGTCTTCTATGGAAACATCTTTGACGACTTTTAATGCAAGAGCAAATGCTCCGATGCCCTCGAGAAGAAGGAACGCCATTCCAGCAAAGACAGTTAGCAAAGATTGCCACGTGACACCCTGAAGGCCGCTCGCAGCTTTCAAAAAGACGCCCATTGGGATAAACATTCCTGCAACCGCGCCGAAGACAATGGCAGCTTTGCCAATGTCTTCTATGGAGACATCCTTCACAACAAGGAGTGCTATTTTAAATGCCCCCAAACCTATCGCGAACACTCCTGCCATTCCGACCAAAAATGCGGTTAATTTGCCCCAATCGACTGTGTTTGAAGTCGCATCCTGCATCTTTTTTAGTGTTTCAGGGTCAGGAAGGGAGCTGCTCATCATGGCAGACGGACTAGAAGAAACAGGCGCCGCAGCTTTTGCAATTTGTTCGACAGACTTTCCGCCATCAGCTGCGGCTGCATTCTTAGCACCTCCCATCAGGCCGCCAAACAAAGCTTTGCCGGCCTTATTAAATAAACCGCCTGACACTGCCCCTATCACGCCACGTAATAAAGCTGGTCCTAGAATTATTGCGGCAGCGCCAGCTATGATTGCATGTCCTGTCTTTGTGTGTAAGAGCGCATCTTTCAATTTTTCCCACAGGACTTCTGCAAGCCTGCCCAAGGCAGGCAAGAGTTTGTCTGTGAGACTGATTATTGCCTTTTCCATGGGAGTCTTTATCGCATTTCCCATGCCAGATGCATTGACGTTTGGAATTTGAGGTTTTTTAATCCAAGCCACCAGCTTATCGACCAACCCGGCCAATTCCGTGAACATCCAGTCGGCAATGCCGCCTATTATATTTAAGGCCGCGATACCGAATTCCTTGAATCCCTCAAGGACCTTTTTACCTGGGCCGGCACTTTTATCAAAAAAACTAAAAAAGATAGACTTTATTTTTTCAATGACATCGGTAAAGCTCTTTATGTTGCCTTTTTTAAAGTCATCGACGACACCGAGTATTTGACCAAACATATCTTTGAATTTTTTTGGATCAAAGAGATCTTTTATGCCACCAAAAATCTGTTTGACACCCGGAAAGAGATCAACAAAGGCCTTGCCCATCTTTATGCCGAATTCATAAGAGGACCTAAGGGTCTGTCTTATATTACTCATCATCCCCAAAAAGGCCGGTGATGATTTAATACCAAGCTGTAATCCTTCTATGATGTGAGAGAATATTCCACCGGACGCCCCTGTGCCACCAGACTGAGCTATTCTCTCTATTTGATCAGACAATTTTGACATTGCGGTGGCCTGATCCATGACGCTGCCTTCCACCTTGTCACCTTCTTTGGTGATTTTCTTCATCATGTCGCCCTGGTCTTTGTTTGCCAACATCGCATCCATTGTGGCTGCATCCAGGCCGGTAGTTTGCTGAATGAGTTTTCTTTCCTGGTAGGAAAGCTTCGTCATGTCCTTGCCGGTCGCAGCAAATTGCTTGCGAAGTATCTCCATCTTCGAAGATGGATCTTGGGCAGACATTATTTCCTGTGCATTAATGTTCGTACCAAATGCTTCGTTCAATTTGGATGTTGATTCGGCGGCAGAATCAAAGGTGTCAAATGAATCCATCAACCCAGTCAGCTTATCGATGGAGACACCCAGCTTGTTTGCATAAACGACAGCCGAAGCCAATTCTTTTGTGGACAGATGACCGAAGTTCTTGACGTCGGCCATAGCCTTACCCATATCCTTCGATATAACCTTTGCATCCAAGCCGAAAGCCTTGGCCATGCCTAGAGATTGTTTGGTGATGTCTCCTAAAACATCACCCATTTTGACTCCCATCATATCCGCCTTGCCGGCGATGGTGTTCATCTGTTCTGCGGTGATGCCCAGGCCTTTTTGGTATGCCAACAGAGCACCGCCATTTTCTTCAAATTCGTTTGCGTGTTTCGCAAACTGTGGGCCCATGCCCTTCGCAACCTCGGTTACGTACTCCATTTTCTGCGCCAAATTCCCAAATACCCTAAAGGAATTCAAGCCAGTGTCGTTAAAGCCCTTCAGCTCCTTCGAGGTGGAAATAATTGCTTTGGAAGAAACAGAGGAAAGCGCCCCGAACTCTGTCCTAACCTTTTCGTAAGCAGCGGCCAGCTCATTACCGCCTCCACCAGAAGAAGCCATGTCCATGAGGCCGCCTAAAATTTTAAACGGTATGGAAAGGATACCCTTTGCAATAGAAAAAAGACCATCTACTACGCCGCCAACTACTCCACCCACGCCTTTCAGTAGTGCAAATAAATTTCTAAATCCTTGTCCCAGTCCATCAAGAGCTGAAACAGCAACAGTGGCAGCTTGGGTCAATTTGGACTTCATGACCTTGGCCAAGTTTTGCATCACACTTTCGGTTTTTGTGGTCTGCTTCTCTAGTTTTTGTGCTTCCTTGGTTACACTTTGCCACTTTTCAGGTGAAAAACACTTGTCTGAGGAATCACAAATCTTTGCCATGTTTCCGGCCATGGCTTGCATTGAAGCTTGCAACTGAGCAAAGATTTGTATTTGATCGCCCAGGGCCTTGGAAGCCTCCGTGGCAGATTGCTTGACGGCCTGCATTGACTTAGCAACGCTTTCGGCCGTCTTCGGATCCATATTGTTACCACTTCCGCCTTCATTTCCAGCCATGGCCTACATCCCTCCAATGCAAAAACTTCAGATCAAAGTGGCCAACGGACCCCAAGGGTCCTTTCAAATTCAGAAGCAGACATTTGCTTGATCCTCAATTTGTCTATGACCGACTGAACAGATGCACCTGGTTTCTGTAGTTCATCTTGGAATCTTCTTGACGCCGAAAGCGCATTGGCAACGGCATTAATTTCACTCTCACTGCCTCTCAGCTTGGTATTAACCAATTTTCCGGCCAGCCAAGCGCCCAATGACGCCAAGAAAATCTTTCCAGTCAAACTAAGGGAAAACATCCCTTCATTTAATGTGTCATTTTTGTCAGTCTCGGCGGCCATAAAATCTCCTAAAGTGCTAAAGCTCTACAGTAAATAATAGCATTAAGTCAAATTTGACATAATTTATGTAAAACGACGAAGCCTTGAAGGCGTCTGTTCCCTTGCCATCCCCTGTAGCGCTCGAGTATCAGGAGAATTTTGATGCACGGCGCGAGACTGCGTGTTGCCGCTGTCGTGAGTTCTCTTTAATTCACGACTAATTCTGTCGATGAACCAGCGCTTGTACGCAACTGGCAGATTTTGAACCTCGCTATAGAGAAATCCACCATAGTAAGTGAGCAAAAACGCCGGTTCAAGGATCAGCTGTTCTCTATCTTCCGGCCGAAGGCCAAAGAAAGGTGACACCGAGGGGCATGCTCACCTCCTCACCGTGACCGCATGAATCACAAACAGTGTGCTGCTTCATCTCAATTCCAGGCTCATTTTCTTTCACATAATTGCGAAGGGCCAATGAGTCACGGGCAGGCATCGCCTTAACGAATGCAGCAATCTTTGAGCGATCTTCAATGCCATCGATTGAAATAATTGAATAAAGCAAATTGGTTGTAACATTGGACTCGGCGCCCAACGCCAACTTCTTCTGCTTCTCATTCAACATCATGATCTCTTCCTCGTCACGGCCGGTCATGAACTTAAACCTAACAACCTTCTTGCTGTAAGGGAGCAAGAACTCAAATAAATTAACACCAGGCTGAACAGGCTCAATCTCAAGTCGCTTTATGGGAAGAGAACCAAGATCGAATGAATGCGGTGACTTAATGTTGCACTCAGGGCACTCCATCTCAACCTGATACTCAGGTCCATAACCCGTAATTCGAATGGCAGTCATCAAAGCATTTCTATCGCCGCTGAGGAGGTCAAGAGGATTAATTGACCTATCTATCAAACAAGACTTAATCAGCTCAGTAACAACTGTCCCTTTCTTCAATAAGGCTCTGGAGGTTAAAATATCTTCCTCCTTGGCAGTCATCGCCTTAATCTCAACGACATCCATCTCGTAGAGAGACGACCCTTGAGGGTACACCCTCCCAGAAGAAGGAAGCGGCACAACCTCATGAGGTATATCTAATCCAAAATCAGCCTTTACCTTATCTGATGCCGACTGTCTCGGCATTCTTGGATCAACGCCCTGTGACATTTGCTGCTGCTGAGAAAAAACTGCATTCTTCTGTTCACGATCTTCTGACATGTGCTAAGTCTCCTGATAACTTATCATATGGCCGCAGCGCAGAAAGTAAACAAATTCAACAAAAAAACATCTTATAATAGTTCACTTACATAATTAAAAAAGAAATAGGTGCTTAAATGGCTATCAACTACCCTCTACAAGGCGAATTCAACACTTCAGCATATACAATCTCAGCTACTCCCTTTGTGACATCATCAACCATCACACTGGGTGAAATAAAAGAAATCAATTTCGGCTACGTATCTAGATTTTTCTCCGTAAAAAACACCTCCCCAGGTACAGTCATATCGGTGGGATTCTCCACCAACGGACTCAAACCAAAAAACTCAAACTTCTTCTTCCTCAGCGGCTCACAAGACTCAGGAGCGCTCGAACTCAGGGCAGACAAAATATTCATCTCAGGCTCAAGCGGAAACTCCATTTTTACCATAACCGCAGGACTAACAACAATAGCATCCAAGTTCGCCACACCCCTCACATCATCAATGGGCTTCACCGGAATAGGTTAATCACAATTAATTTTCATGAGATAATTTCCACAACCCCAAATCTCAACAACTCCCGACTCTTTGGCAACTTCTTCTTGTGATAGATTACGAATCTTATCTGCTTTGTATTTAAATCTATTGTAGCGATGACCATAGTCAGTCCACCAAAATCTAGCACCCTTCGGTGACGACTCTAATCGCCAACCGGCAGTCAAATAGCTTTTGCCGTCGCCAACACGAGCGTCGACATAAGAAATGATGGACTGGAAACCCAAAGATTTTGCTTTCTTAAGCGAAACGGAAGTCAATCTTCCAATCCATCCACGAATTGTAATTCCTGGAAGACAAGCAGATCTTGCAACCTCTAGGGATAAAATTGCCTTCGAAGCATGAAATGGTTTTCGAAGTGACATGGCAGCGACAACCCTTCCAGATTCGTCAACGAGCCCAAAACAAGAAAAACACCTGACGTGCCCTTCAAGATGCGACATTTCAAAAAATGCTGCCGCCGTCATATTGTCCAATTCCTTGATTTGTAATTTTCTTGCGTCAAGAACCTCGCCAGGCACACCAAGCCTGTGACGTAACATGCCCTCCACAATTTGTCGACGATTCTTCCATTCGTCTTCGAAAATCATAAAAAATTTGTGTCCGGCAGCCTCAACCGATTTTCGCTTTATTTCATGGTAGTTCCTGTCAGGGATGTTTGAAACCGAATGCCAATAGAGGCCATTGTATTCGATTGCAAGTTTTTTAGACGGCACGAGGATGTCCACCTCGCGAGGCGCAATTAGGCTTCTGTCAGAGAGAATTGCATCTGGTGTGATAGATGCAACGAAATTATAAACCTCGATCTGTCCCTTTGATTCTTTGGGCGCGCAAGAAAAACAGATAGGAGATTCCTCCAGCATGGCAAGACTCTTAAGTTGCTCGGCTCCACATTGCTTGCAAACGAACTTCAAACGATCTATGCGACGTCTCTTGTAATCTTCAATCGATGACAAAAGATGAAATCCATCTGCGTGAAAAGCCAGCCTTGCTTCGAGATCTGCGGGCTTTATTCTTCGACCTGCACCTGATTTGTCATAACGTGCCTTTATTTTTTCGGCCGCAGACGCAAGTGAAAGGTTTGTTTCTTTCGTGAGCCCTTTGTTCCATGGCACAAGTTCACCAGTTGCAAACATGCTCTTCTTAGTCATAGAAATCTTTTCGGCAGCTAGCTTCGCCTTTTCCGAATCAGATAAACGCCAATCGACAAAGGAACCTGAGAAATATCCCTTCCTCATCGTATCACCTGTCTTTAAAGACATGTCTGTGATTTTTTTTGATGTTTCTTTGGTAAGACCTTTGTTCCACACGGCATACGCACCCGACGCGTATGTTTCTGCGCGTTTTGCTGCCATTTCTTGTTGTTTATCTGGTTTCAGATAAACAGAATCGACTCTCGCATTGTGTCCTCTTGCGTATTTTGAAACGAAACCCCTTTTCCATCCTAACCATGGAATGTCGACATCACATGTTGGAGAACACGCACATTTTGGCTGCTTGTCTTCGTTGAAGAGATGAACATAAAAGGACAACACATCCTCCACGTTATGACAATTCTTCAAGTGCTCAAGAAATCTAATTTCTTGCCCAAAGTCTTTCTCGCATTTCGGACACTTAATACGTTCGTAGGCCATGGCACAAATATACCACAGCCTACGAAGTTGTATAATCCAGTTGGCAGTGTCATTGTGTTGAAAAATGATGGGCATCGTGACATGCAACACACAATACGACACCAGAAACGTCTTGCTTCAAGTGGTAATCTGACACCCACTCCGCTATCATCGACTTCCTCTCAAACGAATCACCAGGCTCACCCAGCTCGGCAATCGCGCGGTGCAAGATAGATGCGAATCTCTCCTCGTTGTGGTGCACCTCCAGGTCCCTCGTTCCTCCACACTTAGAACAACGAAATCCACTCGCTTTCAACTTCGGATACACCCAACTATTGTAAATATGTGATCTAACGAGTGGTTGCAAAGCTGAAGTGCCATCCCTCCATTGAGAATGTGCCGAGCCAGTTAACGGCGTGATAATTCCAGTTTGCCATTGATCTCTCATTTTTTGAGATTTCCTAATCTTTTCGGACGTCGAATTGTAAGCGGCTTCTGAAATTTTTGCAAATACAGGATCATTCTCTTTTGATTTACCACGATTCCAAGGATTTCTGCTCCACAATCCTTCATCACGACGCTTCTTAAGGCTTTTTTCCTGTGCGCTCTTATTGTGCCCCCAATTATTGTGAACACGTGCTGCATGACCAAGAACGTATTCCGAATATCCTTTCTGAAGAGTTACGAATTTCGTTGTCTCACCACAACCACAAGCACAAGTAGGTTCTTTTCCGTCTGGAAAGAATAGCATACAATACAGGTCTTTGGTTGGTAGATTGTGTCGCTTTTGACAATGGATCCTCATCGAATCCAATTTAGAAGTTTCATACTCACCGCAAACCGGGCACTTAAAAGTCGAAGGGTCCATGGTAGAAATATACCACGAACCCTTGACTTGTATATTTGACTTTCGCTTTTCGATCGTCGAATCGCAGCGTCAAAACTGCAAAACACAGTTATCAAAGCGGAGAGTCATTGAGATTTCCATGGGACCACCATCCTCATAGGTGACCTCACCGAAATTCGCTTCTGTAATGAAAGCTCCCTTTATATCCCATAGCTCAACAACTGTGCCGACTGGGTCTAGGAGTTTGAGTTGGATGTCACGCTTATAGAAGTCGGCGTAGCCGGAGCGGCCGGATACTGATTCGAAGTGTGTGCGTACCCATTCCATGACCTGTTGTGCTCCGGAGGGAGCGATTGGGTCGTGGAGTGTGACGGCCATTGTGCCGAATGAAGTTTTGCCGGCGAGGTAGCGGCGGCTGTTGATGAAGGGAACTTCAACTTCTTCGGTGGTGATTGTGGGGCGTGCGGTTGTCTTGATGATATAGGCGTCGATGCCCTCGATCATGAGAACCCAGCGGTTCTTTCGCTTGGGTTCGAATTTAGCGGGTACCATCGATGCAACGTCTAATGTCTCGGCCATTTTTGTCTCCTTGTTGCCTTTTTTCTCGGCATTCACTCTTAAATATCAACAAATTATTTTTTTATCATCTTTATTTTTATAGAATAACTATATTCTAGTGGAAAGGCAAGATAAGATGGGTTCCGTTAAAGGGAGGGAGTTGAGGGTTGCGATATGTCCAATTTGTCGCAATTTTGAGTCAAAAAGGATAACTTTGTTAGAGAAGCACATTGTGGTAGAGCATGGCCGCGATTTAAAGAGTGTATGGGATGAATTTAATGGTGGGCCTGCTGTGTGTGCATGTGGCTGCGGAGAAGTGACAAAGTGGAGTGGGTGGTGGGGTGGGTATTCAAAAGTGTTATCAGGGCACAACGGGTCCATATATTCCATGTACGGCGAGGATGAGGCAAAAAGAATATCAGAAAAAAGAAAAGAATCGCTCCGAGGCAAGGTATCATGGTCAAAAGGATTAACGGCGGAAAGTGATGAGAGGGTAAAGAAAAGGGCAAAAGCAACCGCTGAAGGTAGAAAGTCTGCATTTGATTCCGGGAAATTAGAAATATGGAACAAAGGCAAAACCGTAGAAAACGATGAAAGGGTGGCGGCGGGGGCGATCGAGTTAAAAGGGCTGTATGCAAAAGGGACAGTGGTGCCGTGGGCAAAGGGCCTAAGTAAAAAAACAGACAAAAGAATTGCTGGAATGGCAATTAAGGTCTCAATGGTTCTGAGACAGGAAAAAATAAGAAGGCACCTCGATGGAATGAAGAGGTTGTCGGTGGAAGAGATTAAGAGGCGTGTGGAGTCTTCTGGTAGGCTTAGGGTGGTGAATGGTCTTGAAAATTACACAAACGACGCACAAAAAGCCATCCAGGTGAAATGTTCGAGCTGTGAAGAAGTGTTCTATGGATCTCTTAGATCCTTGCAGTATGGCAAGTGTTTTAAATGTTCCCCTGGGGGATCGATTGCTCAAGAAAACATTGCGACCTGGTTGGAAGGAGTGGGTTGTGTCGTGAAGAGGAATGATAGGTCGATGCTAGGTGGTTTGGAACTGGACATACACGTCCCTGGTGGGAATTTGGCCATTGAATACAATGGTCTTTATTGGCACTCCCACACGCATCGATCATCTAATTATCACGAAAATAAGACAAAATTGGCGCGCGAGGCTGGCATAAATTTGATTCACATCTTCGAGGATGAGTGGAGGGATAAGGGTGAGATTATTAAATCAATGATCTGCTCCCGCTTGGGAATCGACATCAAGTCGATAGGTGCAAGAAGGTGCGTTGTGAAACAAATTGATTCAAGGGCTAGAAAGATTTTCTTTGAAGAAAACCACGTAGATGGTGATGTGACATCAACTGTTGCGTGGGGATTGTATTTTGGTGAAGACCTAGTTTATGCGATGTCAATCAGGAGACCATTTCATAAAAAAGAAGGAGTGATGGAGGTTGCAAGATGCGCCGCCAAAAAATTCCACAATGTTCAAGGCGGATTGAGCAGATTGGTCAAGTTGGCCATTCAATGGTGCAAAGAACACGATTACAAAAACCTAATGACGTATGTTGACACAAGACATGGAGGAATGGGCGAAGGTTATTTGAAGGCAGGTTTTTCAAAAGCTGGACGTACCCCTCCAAGATTTTGGTGGACAGACTTCGAAAATAGATACAATAGATTTAAATACAAAGCAGATTCCCAAAAAGGCCTCACAGAAGTGGCGGTTGCAGAAGCAGCCGGTGTCGTAAAAATATGGGGATGTGAAAATATAATTTTCAAAATTGACATTTAGGTGTCATCCAATAGGCAATAAAAAGCCTCCGATAAATGGACTCATATTGATCCATCTATTTATCGGAGGCTTTTTTAGTTATCGTTCTAGGTTCTTATTGGACCTGTGCGAGGTTGTTGGCCACGACGAAGTCAAGGCTGACGAACTCGATGCTCTTCGTGGGTTGCACGAAGATCTTGCCGCGAATGGTGTTGTTCTCGATGTCGTCCTGGGTCGTCGTCGAGGAATCGATGATGACCTTGAATCTCTCGAGACCGCTGAGGGCTTGGATTCTCTGGAGGCGTGGTGTCACAGAGGCAGAGAAGCGGGCGAGTGTTGCAGCTCTGTTAGGTTCGAACAAGATGGTGTTCGCAATGTCTCTGACTTGGCGCCTAATCTCGATGAGAAGACGACGGACATTAACGCGATCTAGAGCGGAAGCGGCAACCTGCAGTGTCTTCTGGCCCCAGACGACGATGCCGCCGCGAGGATTGGTACCGCTCTGAGCAGAACCTGGGAAGGCGACGATAGGATTGATTGAATTGTCATACAAGGAATCCATGTCCTTTTGCTTGAGTCTAACTCTTGGCTCGAGGGCTTCTTGTGGAAGTGCACCTCTGGTGAAGCCGGCGGGGGCAAACCAAGGATGACCAACAGCGTCATTCAAGGCCAGGGCTCCGAGAACGAGAACTGAAGGAGGGGCTTGCACGTTGATTCCCTTTGGATCTCTGTATAAGACATCCGGGAAATACGCTGCGGCGAAGGAGGAGTCGACTGTGCGATTCTTGAAGTTGTTGATTGTGTTAACAACAGAAGGAATCTGGTCTTCATCCTCAACCTGTTCGTAATTCTCGTCGAGTTGTTCAATGTCCATGACGTACATGGCATCGAATCTCTCTTCAACCGCCAAAATGGCCGCATCGGTGACGATCGGCTCTCTTATGCTTGGGATGGCTAGAAGCTGTATGTCCATGTTGACAACATTCTTCATGATCTCAATGGCTTTCATGTAGGCCTTGACGTTCGGTCCATTTTCAGCTCCACGGTTGGTTGTGGCGCCCATATCGGCATGAACAGCTGTATTGTTGATCTCTTCTGAGTCCTTGTCAAAAATATTGACACCGTTGAATCCGCCTTGCATGAAGGTCGTATATTTCACAAATGATTTATTTGTCAAGAAGTCATCGACCCTTAGGGCTCTTGTTTTATTTGTGTTGTTGGATATGATATTTCCATCCCTCACATAAACTGCGCTCTTCCATTGATTGGAATCTGCGTCACCTGTGGTGCCAGTGACAACCTGCAGGTGTTCCAAGGAGAACATGTTGTTGCAGAACCTATCGGAATCGACGATGCCGAGCTGTGCTGTGTCCGGTTGTCCTGAATTGCTCCCGGTTAAGAATCCAGCAAAGTCTGGATAGTATTTGCCGAATGATTTGATTCCATCATTTGGAAGAATGGAGCCATTTTGCCTCAGGACAGTTTGTGGATGCTCAAATTGAACGCCCCAATAGAATTTGGGTTCAACGTTTTCCTTTGCCGAATCAACATCATTTATTGTTATCTTCTTTCTAAATGGTAGCGGAGGTGTGACCACGTGATTGAACACAGAATCGACTGTTAGCACTGCATTCTCTACTGCCTTCAATGAAGAAGAAAGTGGTGACGATCCAGAAGTGACCAAGTGATCAATTCCCCTGAATCCGATAGGCAACGCGACTGGGTCAACGAATCCATTTTCAACATCGGGGTGAACTTCAACCCTGACGTAATTTGATCTGTTCTCGTAGTTTCCTTGTATGACCATCTTTTGAGCAGATTCTTCTCTGTCAAAATCGTAATATGCGTGAATGTCTCCAATCACCTTTGCAATATAACGATCAGAAGATGGATCCAGATTTACACCTGAAAATGTCTCATTCGCTATCGTCTTCTTGTCCAAATCCCTGTCATTGAACTCCCTTAGAACAACCGTAAAGTTGCCGTATTTGTTCATGGGATCATTGGAGGGTGTTAAATTTTCAATTGATATCTTGTATTGATAGGCTGGACCAACACCGTCATCGAGAGCATGGAACCTAAAGAGATTAATGGGCTTACCACCAAATTTCTGAGAGATGAACCAAGGCGACTTGGCATGACCAAACCTGTCCTGGAAATTCTCATAATTGGGAACAATCCTATTGGGATCAAAGTAGTTCCTGGCAGTTGATCCGGTAACCAAGAACGCCGCCTGTTCTTTGCCGGTGCCAGTTGCACCTGCACCCGCGGTGCTTTCAACAACAGCCGTCCCTGTCACAGCTGCTAAAACGGGATGGATATCCCAATTCGCATAAAGATAGTGACCAGCTTCTTGTATTTTATTGGGGTCAGTGTTGAGCACATTAGCAAAATAATTGTTTGAAGTGACGTCAAAAGAAGCTGTTATGATATTAGGATAAGAAGCCGTCAAACCCTGATGTCCGTTTAGGAACATTGAGAATTCCTGTTTGGGACTGGCGTTGTTGCCAAGGACGACGTCGCCTAATTGCGATCCTTTTATGTTTGCTTGCAAAGCAACCAAAGCAGATCCGGGTTGTGCTGAAGAAATACCGGCCACCGAGGAAGAGAGCGTTAGGATGACTCCGCTTGGGGCCATTAAAACGCCCCTAACAATAGGAACGGCGGCGGCGTGAGACCCTGCAGCTGCGGCAACTGCTGACTTGTAACCTTGTATGCCGGCTTCGCTAAAGACAGTTGAGCCAGCAGATTCTGACATGAAACAACCAAGGAAGTAGGTTCTTCCCGCAACTCCCAAGTTGTTTGCAAATGGATTTCTCTCTTTCGTTCCAGGGACGCCCGAGAGCGGATTTGGAACATTGTCTCCAACAACGAAACCGGCATTGGTGACAGTCCCGTCGTCAGTTCTTTCCCTGCCGTCACCAGTCCCAAGAACCCTGAGATAGGTTACAGCCTGGGCATTCCTTAACCATTCAAACACTGCAAGAGGTCCGAATTTTTTGCCGTCTGTTTCACCAAACTTATTGTACCAATCTCCTATCGTGCCGACAGTGACCGGCACGAAGGCGGGCCCATTAAGGGCAGTGCCAACAATGCCTGCTGGCGTTCCGACGGGTGCTCGGGCCACTGGACCCGAGATGTCTATCTCTCTTGTTGTTACTCCTGCACTACCGAATTTCAACTGTGCCATTTATTTGCTCCATTGATAGCTAACTATTGTCTACCTAAAAAATTTCACACGAACTCAACGCCACTATTTGTAACAATGAAATCAATTGCGATGAACTCGACAACCCTTGTGGGAACAACGACTATTCTTCCATTCAGGCGATTGAGATCGACATCTTCTTGGGTGTTATTGCTCTCATTCATAACAACCTGGAAGGCTTCTACGCCGGCCTGAATTTGAATGAGACCCAACTGGAAAGAAGCATCGGCAACAAACTTATTACGAACGGCTGGCGTGTTTTGCTCGAACACTATGTTCTTTGCAATACCGGAAATGATTCTCTTTATCTCCAGCATCAACCTTCTCACGTTGACCCTATCAAGAGCCGAACGATTAATTTGTAGCGTCTTTTGACCAAAGATAACGAAACCCATCTTGGGGAAAGTGGCTATCGGATTGATGCGTGATTCGTAGAGGCGGTCCCTGTCAGAAACATTTAGTCTCACGCCGACATTTGTTACGAAGTCCAACGCTGCCCTGTTGAAACCAGCAGGGGCAAACCAAGGATAAGAAACTCTGTCGTTAAAGCCCAAAGCACCCAAGGCAGCAACTGAGGCCGGAACCCTTACTTTTCTCTTGTTGACGGTGTCATCGACAAAGACATCAGGATAGTATGTCGCAACGTAATTATTGTCAATGGTCCTTGCATCAAGTTGATTTGCTGTGCGCACTATGTTTGGTTTGACACTTGAATCATCATAAATGACTGCGTCATCATCGCTATATGAAGGAATGTCCATCACGTGCATGGCCATTCCATAATCCCTAACCTTCTGCATGGTTCTGTCATTTATGTATACATCCCTGATACCTGGTATACAGATGATGTTCGTGTTCGCCTCGAGCGGGTTGGTCATTATGTCAACGGCGGACAAGTAAGAATTAACACCGTTGTTGTCTTCGTTAAAGCCAGACGGATTGACAGTGCCAAAACCTTCTGGATAGAAAGTTGGTGATGCACCTGAATCGAAAGAAACTGACTTATCATTCAATCGACGAGCGTTTCTATCCAAGAAATTGGTTCCATCAAATCCACCATACATGAAATTGGTGAACTTGGCATAAGCGGAGAACCTATTGAATTCAGAGGCGGTCCCTTGGGACAGCAACGTTGCGAAAGTAATTCTGTCTATCTGAGAAGTCCCATCATTGTTTAACACGTACGTGCTAGAGTCAAGTTTGGCATTTCTCACGTAGGCTGCCTGCCTCATGTGACTGTTCACCGAACTTGTGAGATCTGTGATTGAAGAGTTGTAGAACGCGACATTTGCCAATGAGAACTTATTATTGTTCATGTCGTCGGCAAAAGATCCCGTCAACAACGAGTCTAGTTTCGATATTCCAACAAACTTGGTAAATGACTCGAGCAGAGAATTTTTCTCTGTGACAAGGTTGGCGTTTAACAACATGTTGTTTTTGACATCATTGGTGACGTCAGAACCAGTGCTGCTTCTCTCAAACTTAACGCCCCAATAGTAGGCTGGATTTGCTTGCTCTGCAGCACCAGGCTCACCGGTAAACGTTGGGGTTTGTTTCACTTCACCTCTTGTAACCTTGAACCTAAGGGGGAGAGGTGGGAGGAAAGAACCAGACAGTGATGTTCCGGCAGAAGAAGAACAATGCAGTCTTGAAGCAGAAGGATCGAGAGCACCATCGTTGGTCAAGGGGCTGGTTTTCAACAACTCTGGACCCCTGAATCCGAACGGAAGAGCGGTGGTTGGAATTTGCTCTTTTTCGTGCTCTTCGCTCATCTCAATTCTGACGTATCTTGAATTATTTGCATACTTGCCAAGGGCAACGATTCTCTTCTCGTTAGGATCAAGAGAATCAAAGTTATAGAAAACTTTTCTATCTCCGATCATCTTGGCTATGTAATTTGGAGCCTTTGGATCCAAGGTGACATTTGAAAATTGTTCGAGAACCATAGGGCTCACGTCGGTATCGTTCCAGTCCCTTATTTGAACATTGAACGTTCCATACTTGTTTGCTTCATTTGCAGACGCCTTGACGTTTGTGATAGAAATCTTGTAAAGGCTGTTTGCATATTGACCATCGTCCAACGACTCGAACCTAAAAAGATCGTATTCTTTTGTTCCATACGGTTGTGATATAAAGAATGTGCTCTTGGGCGTGGTGTATCTCGTGTTGTAAGAACCAAACACCTTGCTAAATGGATTTCCGTGAAGACCGTCAGCGGAAGAACCGCTGAGTATCGCCACAGAGTTTCCTGCATCAACGTATGCAATTGTGTGATCAACAGCAAAATCTGCGTGTAGATAATGTTGTTCTTGATAGAACTTGTCAGGATCCCTGTTTAGAACCTTGGCAAAATAATCCTTGTCTGTTGGGTTGAATGAAGCGGTTAAAACCTTCACGCCGGAAAGTCCATCCATTTTTGAGAATGAATCACCTATGGAAGAAGAGATGATGAGTTTAAATTTCCCATCGGAGTGCATTGGGTGATCGTCGTTATTAACAACCTTCACTGCCACCAAGCTAGAATTGGATCCCGTAACCATGATTCTTGCTGTAGAGGGCGTCATGATGAGGCCTCTTATCAAGTCGGCAGATGTAGAATTTGTTATGGTGTCATTGTTGGTAAAATCAGCAACTGCAACGTCTTCATTGGGTCCAAACGTATGTTTGGCAGCCAAAAACTGAACCCTTCCAGTAGTTGAATCGTCCAAAACAAAGCCGGCATTATTGACAACACCTTTTGTCAAAGTATCACTCAGGTGTTGAGCTGTAGTGTTGGCTCCTGCACCCAGCACCCTGAGATATGTCAAGGATGATCTGTTCTTTAAAAATTCGCAAACCGCGTATGGTCCAAAATGCTTTGGATCAAGATTGCCAAAGTTTTGCACAAATTCATTAAAATTTGCTACAGTAAATGGCACAAAGGCGGGGCCTTTGTTTGATGTTCCTATGATTCCTGCAGGGACGCCTACTGGTCCAGATGTCCTGGGTGATGATAAATCTATTTCGCGTTCATAAAAATTTGGCGACTTAAAGGTCTGCTCTGACATTACCTATCTCCTTAAATGTGGGCTTTCGCTTCAGAAGATAAGTATTATCGAAAAGTATAAAAAATAAATTATAACTTGGGACAAACGTTTGCAAACACAACATTTCAAAGAAAAATCATTCTTTGGAATCACCGGGAAAAACATTTGTGAGTTCTATTTCTAAATCCCCCAGCGAATAATTGTTTTTAGAATAAACTGTTTCTCCATTTGATGATGCGCTTCTCACCCTATAATTTGAACCAAATATGGAGAGATTGTCGCGAGGAAAAAGCTTCGGTCTTTTTGGATGTATTTCCATGGGGAGCGTAGGATCGTCTGTCCCCAATTCGTACTGGTCGTCGATAGAATTAGGGTCTTGATCAGCAACCACAGACGGTGAGGCCGTCAATGACTCGAACTTTATAATAGGCGATGAAATATATCTTTTTATTGGAATTGGTGAACCGGGAGTCTGGGAAACAAAGAAATAAGCAGGAACGTTGACGTTAAAGGAGTATTTGATGAATCTTTCCTGTTGGGACATATCATCAAAATTATTCTCTAATGCGTAAGAACCACCATCGACTGACGCTACAAACCAGTATCCCTTGGGTGTTTCAAGCTTCCAGCCTTGGACTTGGGGCAAAAATGAAGTTATCACTTTTTCCATTATTTGGTTGGCGTGCTGCATATATTGCGTCCATATTGTTATTTGATATTTTGCAGTGTAGAATTGAGGAGTGGGCACAACTATTGTTTCTACAATATTATTGTTCAAATAAGGCTGGAGCAATTTGCCATTCATTGCATCTTTTGTGTCCGACAACTCACCTAATCTTCTATCCGTTGTCAATTGGGAAGAAGAAACGTGGGTTGAAACTGCTAAATTTTCTTGGTCTTTCAAAAAAAATTTATTTATCAAATTTTGATAATCCCTGTCAGACTTGTGTAGTCTCCTGTTGACGGTTATCTCTCCAACACTTTGATTAATTCCACGGGCCGTCATCTCTTCACTGGGTGATTGGGCTAGTTCGGTTCTCATTATTGTCAACAAGGGGAGCAAGAGAGTATTGTTCCTGTCCCTAAGAGGTCGACCATTTTTTAACAAAGACCATTTTTCTCCAGCAGCGAAAATAACTGGGATTTTTTTCAAGGGTGATGAATCATTGCCTCCGCAGAACGGAGATATTTCTTTTTCAAAAAGATTAAACAGTGCTACGTCGACGTCTTCGACCCCACAAGGAGGCAAATATAGATCAACACTCCCTTGAGTGGTCTCATACCCTGTGGGCAAAGGGAGCTGACCATTATTTGATTTGCTGCCTGGATTAAACCGAGTTGCCATTTTTCACCTACTCATCATAAAAGGAAGAACCGGCGCCTGTTTGATCTCCCTTATCGGACACTTCTTTGGGACCGGTAATAGGTTTATCAAGCACACCATTTTCGATAAGGTCTCTCTTGTCACCAGTGGCTTCTCCGTTTTTATCGATAGACTCGCCTCTTTGTTGAACAAATTCTTTTTGTACAGCATCTGCATCTGTGTATTTGATGTCTGTTGGCCCAATTGTTGGAGCCTTAAACAGACCTTCACGAGCTTTGATTCCTATTAGTTTGACTCCATCCTTGTGCTCAGGCATACCGAATATATTGCGCATAAAAACTCGCTCGGTTATCTCATAAAAAACATCCGAAAAAGAAAAGAAGTCACCTATGTTGACATTTATTCCTTTGTCTAAGAGGTCCCTGTATTGTATGAACGCCTCAATTTTGAATTGGGCATCGATACCGAATTTATCTATTTTTGTATCTGATTGAAAGTTGCTGTCTATTAAACAATCTATGGCTATGGGATTGTCGTAGATCTTTTGAAGTGCTTCATTATAGACGCCATGGGATTTTGTTTTCGTCTCAGAAATTGGGTAATAATAAATCTTTTGACCGACCACATCCTTTATTATTTCCTTAGTTATGTCGGAAATAAAATTCAATTCCCTGGGTGTGATAAATAATCTGGCCATGTTTTATCCTATTACGATCCCCTTGCCCAAAGGCATTGGGATGTACCTTAATTGTTTATTGAGATTTTCGGCGGCGGCCGCATCGGCCTCGAGCAACTTTTGGTGAGTAAGATTTGCCAAAAATTCCTTCATTTGAGTTTGAAGCTTGTCCTTTTCTTCTTTTCCTTGAGACAAGAGAGATTCACCGTTTAGCTGCAAATCCGCATTTGGAATCGGGATGGATTGAAATTTAGATCGAATTAAACCCAAAAGCTCTTTGCAAAGCGCCAAAGTATACTGCCTTATCCACTGCTTTCCAGGTTGATTAATTGTATTGAAAGGTATGTTGTTGAGCGGAAAATTCTGTGGGCCCGAAATTCCAAATATGGAATCGTCAGTTGTGAACGCTGACGGATTATAGGGATTGCCTGGTGGCATAACCTTGCAATAAAGTCGACCAACCTGCAGGTCCGTCACAGGTATGGGATATATCCTTATATTGCCACCCAGAACCTCATATGAATAATGAGATCTTCTGACCCTAAAGGCAGATTCTAACATTCCTCTTCTTAAAATGTCTTCAAAGATTGGAAGAACGTAAAAGATAGTTGAATTGACGTAAGACTCATAATTGAAATTTGTTGCCAAGAAATTAGTGACGTTTGAAGCATTCAACAAAAAATGTTGGGCTGCCAAAGGCTCAACATGAAACAATTCTACTATCTTTAATTTTCCTTTGGAACCAGAAGGCAGTGTGTCATATACCACATTTCCTGAGGTCACATCCTTTAGTTCTGTATAGAGATTATAGTCTTGTCTTCCACTTTGAATATCAAAGTAACCCAAAGTTGCGTTACTCGAGCCACCAACAAAAGCTTCAGTCGCATATGGCTCGGCTTTCCTTAAAAGATATTCAAGAGAGCCTCTGGCATATTTGTTGGTGAAATCGACTGAGCCGGTCGCTAATCCCAAAACGTTAGTCAACTCTGAAGTTATCTTTGTCTCTAGAACAAGGCGGCTATATTCACAACATGCTTCTTCAAAGCAAGCCCATATTTCCTTCTTTGTCAATTCGACTGACAGGACGTCATCGCCTAATTTTCTTTTAACAAAGACAACCATTCTGTCTGCTTCACCTTGAAAGGCGGCGTCTGAATCAAAAAACCCAAATGGCGTCGGAGAAATTGTAGAATTAAAATTAGACATTCTTCACACCTGTCATGTTGATAAGTATGAGAAAGATTTTAAATTCTATTAAATATCATCAATGATTTCTTTGACAAAGAGACGAAGCAAATTTTCCTTCACGATGTCATCGTCATCGTCGTTTTCTTTGCCGCTTTTTACTAAAGTAAGACGAGCAGTTGGCGGCAAATAAGCCATTCCACCACCTCGCGAATCACCAAGTTTTCTTTTGATTATATCTCTTCGACTCTTCTTTTTTGGCATGGCGCCAATAAATATTACATTCCTGCGATTAATGCCTGAACAGCAGTTGAGACTCGTTCCTGCAACTCCCTCGGCAAAGCAGAAAGAAGAACATAATTCTCTGCCTTTGTTGTGTCTTGAGGCATTCCACCAGCCATATAATCAGAATTTGTTTTTACAATGGCCCTAATTACCAAAGGCGGTAATCCCACCCTAGTTGAATAAATCGGTTGATATAAATCTACTTTATTTTCCATTTCATCCTCTGAGGAGATTCTTGTTCTCCATTAATGCCCCATTGATATTATTTAATTGCCTCTTTAGCTGAACCAATTCTTGTAAAATCAATTGGGTTGGCTCACCTCTATTCTCCAATAGTATCAGATTCTCTTCCAATAACTTTATTTTCTCACACAGAATTTCTCTTGTAGCTGACACTTTATCACCGCCTTTAATCGAGAATGTTTAAATTGGTTGTATAGACAGGAATTGAACCTGCGATCTTCTGGTGTGAAGCAGACGTAATACCACTTCCCACCCTGCGTCGATAATTTATATCTTATGAAGATATGTGTTTTTGTATATTTTTTAGTGCAGCGGATGAGAATCGATCCCACAAGCAAACCGCACAAGATCGAAAGTTTCCATTAGTTTGTGGCCACATGGTTGGGGTGTAGTGAATCGAACACTAATTCACGGATTCAAAGTCCGTCGTCTTGCCATTAGACGACACCCCAGTCTACTTGCCCAATCTTTACGATTGGACCAGAACCAGAAACACATCTATCAAATTTTATTTTTAATAAGGGTTACCTTTGAGGACTTGATTGAAGATTTTGACTCAAGTTCAACCAGTTATTTTGTTCTTTTTGAACCAAATCATTTATCTTTTTTGACTCCTGTTGTGCCCAGGATCTATATACTTCCTGCTCCAATTCTTCCTGTTCTTTTTTTAGAGCTGAAAGGATGGGTTTCCTAAATTTATCCAATAAATGCTGTTTGGTATTTGCGTCTCTAATTAATGTTTCATAAATCTCAAGCATTTCAGATGCCGTGAAGGCCACATTCATTGAGTGTCACCAATTCCATAGGCATAGTCAAGTTTAAATATATTTGCCCAAGCCTTACATAGTCTCTTATAAGTAAAGACTTCCCAATCTTCACCATCATGAAATTCTATAGTCTTATCAGTTACCTTGATGGTGGTGATCTCTGGAAGAAGAATTGAGCCTTCATTGATCAAAACATCGACTGCGTTCCTAAAATCTACATCCTCAAACTGAACTGTGACCTTCTCACCAATGGAATTTTTAACATCCTGGGCTGGTAAATCCTGCAAGTCAGAAGCCGGCACTAAAAAGTGATGCTCGATTTTTTCATTATCGGGCTCTTCGACTGCTTCCCTTCCCGTCTCCTCATCTTCATCTTCATCTTCATCTTCATCTTGATCTTCATCTTCATCTTGATCTTCATCTTCATCTTCATCTTCATCTTGATCTTGATCTTGATCTTGATCTTGAGTCTGGCTTGGTCGACAAGCGCTCTCTTCACCGGTTAAAAAAATCTCTATGTTTGACATCATGTTTGATATCTGTTCCTTTGTGGCAGGATCCCAATCGCTACCTGAAATCTGAAAGAGAAGAGAGTATAGAAATAGTGACTCGGTTTTGGAAAGATTCATTAGATGTTCTCCTATAAAAAGGACGGGAACTTTCGTTCCCGTCCTTGCCACATGTCAAAGCAAAATTAATATATTTCAGTGTGACTTCTGTGTAAACTGATAATGCTTCTGTAGTGCCCTATAGATTGTCCTAGCAGTCCTTCCATCAAATCGATAAGTAATGCCTTCTGGGGTATCAACATACATTGTTGTCGAATCAACCTTTGGATTCGTGCTGACAGCAATGTTAACGCTATTATCACTTCGCCTAAAAGTCTCGGTCCTGAAATTGCCTCTTCGATCCTCACGAGTACGAATGGAAGCACTACGATTTTGGCTGACAACGTCGTTGTTCTTGGTCTTGGACATTTCTATTTCTCCTGGACTTAATCGTCCTTGATGGTTGAACTTTAGTGCACGCACTGTCATATGTTCAAAAAAATAAATCGAGCGGCATTTCTACCGCTCGATTTATTTTCACATCTTCAAATCACTTGATAATTCCAGCCAGCTTCTGCCAACGCTCAACAACAACAGAGCCATCTCTCTGATAGCCCGAAGTCTGTTGTTTCTTTTTATCTCCCTTTTCACCAGTCAAAGCATTGACTTCGGGTGAATATGGGGGATTGATGTCCATTTTTCCTGATTCAATGTCTTTCTTCACTGCAGCCAACTCACTTGGCTCGATTGCCGGCATGTCAACCTTGGGCGGCATCCATCCTTCAACAGCCCTAGTGTCTGCTGTGGAGGCCCAATTTTCTTTGACATGTTCAGCTGCGGCCTCGAGCGTATCAAACCCATTAGCCTGGAATGCTTTAAGGATTTCTTCAGGCACAGGAAGGAACTTTCCTCCCTTGGAGGCCATCTCCACAAACTTATCTGCGACAGCTTCTGGTGTGAGTGAATCAAGATCAGTGTCAGAAGGCTTGCCTTTTCCACCGTGAGCAGCTGTCCAAACATTAAGAACACCAACCAATTGCTTGCCAGGAAGATCAATCTGCAAACCACCGACTGAAGCGCTGGGGTCAACCATCAGGGTGGCTGCCCAGCGATGATGGCCGTCCATGATGTGATTGTCATTAGAAATAATGGCCCCCAAATCACCACCAGCTCCGCCGCTGAAGCTTCCCATCTTACCCATCATTTGAATGGCCATTCCAACAAATTTGCCAAAGTCCATGGTTGTTTGGGTTGCTCTCAAGCTGTCAGCAGGTGAATTTGTCTGGCCGCCGGAAGCAACATCGTCCTCGGCATCTTCGTCTTCTAGTCCTTTTGAAGCCAAGGCCTTTGCGATAGAAGGATCAACTTGACTCAGGTTCGTAGGGAAAAGACTAGGGTCAATTTTAGCAGGTGAAGCATCCTCAAACAACGACAAAAGAGAGCGAGAATGCCCCTTGGGGGAACGTATTTCCTTCAAAGCTTTTCTTGCTTCAGATGCTATCAAATTTCTCAGTTGTAATTCTGTCAATCTCATTTCTTCTTTTCCTCTCCGTCCTCAGACGAAACCTTCTTCAAAACGTTCATGGCCTTAACAGTGTCCTCCGGAGAAGCCTGCATCAGCTTGGCAAAAATATCACCAAACACGGAATTGTCGAGGCTGTTTCTCTTTCCAGCCCGTAGATTGGAAACAGCGGTCTTCAACTTGCCAACATCTGCTCCCAAAGCGTCTGCCATTTTTTTAATATCAACATTGCCTTCAACATCAGCGGTCTCGCCACCCACCTTTGTTGGGCCGGCCTCAAAAATATTGTGGAGAGTCATCTTTTGCTTTTCTGATTCAACTAATTTTCTCAAAAGTCTGGCCGTTAATTTCATAAAAATAAATATTCAACAAAATTAATTTTTTGGCCCGTGTGACCCTTTTTTTCGCAGCACCAACGGATTTTCTTTAACCAACCAAAACTCCTTGTCAATGGGCGGATCTTCCCCTTCACGAAACCACATCAACTTTCTACCGCCAGTAGATGCATAAACACCTATTATCGTTATGTGCCCCGCGTGGATCAGGTCGTGACAAGAGTGACAGACAATCGCAAGGTTTTCGTTATTGTTGGTACAGCGCGGATCACACCTGGGAATTATATGGTGGACATTGAGCGCATCAGGATTTGAAAAGTCACAGATCTCGCAACTATCCTTCAACAGACCTTCCTGTCCACTCCTCCTACGACTCTTTCGCTTCATGGGAAAATCACCTGCCAGACATTGCAGCCTTAAAAACAAGACTGCCGATCGCATGGTGCCTGCCGTCCACCTGATAAAAGAGGTTCACGCCCTTCTCCAATGCCCACAGGATTAACCAATTTAATGTCTTAACATCAAGCTTGCTCCTTGCCTCGGCAACCTCGTAATGTGTCAAATCGGCGCGGGATGGAAGGACTATCTTGGATATAATGACACCCGACAAATCAGGCCTCATCCACTCCGGGAACACATCCGCCTCGACCCTCCAGGAACAGTTGTACGACTTGCATGTGTTGGGTCGACCCTCGTAGTCGGTGCACTTTCCACCAGCAAGAAAGAAACAAGGTCGACCAGGATACATCTGGTGCCCCTTTATATCGGCAGACAACCAGCCCTCACAACAACCCGTGCAAGGACCACAAGCACGAGAAGAATCTTGCAAAACAGGCAATGACGTCACTTTATCTGTCATGCCACAATCATATGCGGTATTTCGAACTTGTCGATGGCCTCTCGAATATATTCTTCAAGTAACACTATTGACATGACATTAAATACTACATGCATGTGCTAATTCTGAATATATGTGATCCACAACCATATATCCTTGAAACTTTCGCTGCAAGGGCAACTTGTCTCTCTGTTAAACCTAGTTGTGCACGATATCTAAATCGATCGTAACGTAACTCATTATCTGTGTACCAATAATCAGGTGCTGTGCAACCGACTCTTTCAAAACCAGCAGAAACGTATCCATTGCCAGTTCCAACTCTTCGATCAACATACGTCATGATCTGCGAATATCCATTCTTGGAAGACCAATCACGAGCCACCTTTAGCAACTTTGATAATCCGCCAGGAACAGACATTCCCTTCTGTGTACTAAATCTAGCAATCTCAATGGAATTTTCATATTTTCCGCCATGACGAGGCACGCGTAAAGACAAAGCTGCAACGATATTGCCATTTCTGTCACGCAGACCCCAGCAAACTTTGCTGGGTGTGTAACCAGCAAGATGTGTCGCATTAAAGAACGCTTTCTGTTCTTTCGTAGATAGCTCAATAACTGTGGTTGACCAAGTCTTACATTTTGAAGGGTGAAATCCTAGCCTATGTTGAATCATTGATTTTATGATGTCTTGCTTGTCACGCCACTCATCTTCAAATATTTGCAACAAGCTTATACCGACTGATTCAGCCATTTCAGCTTTCACAGAATGGGACTTCTTATCAAATTCTTCAGTGGGCTTGCCTGCTTCACTGTGCCAAAACAAACCATGACACTCAATTCCAAATTTTTTAGATGGAACATAAATGTCAATCTCTTTCGGTGATAATGTTTTTCTGTCACCGCTTATTGCGTCCGCAGATAAAGAACGAACATACTCAAATACAGATAACTCCCAATTTGATTTGCCGACTGGACAACATCGATAACAACGGCTACCTCTTTCAAACGCCTGCAATGTTTTTTGTTGTCTCTCTCCGCATTTAAGACACTCGAATGTGAGATATTGCTGCTGCCTTGAATGATATTCATTCAAAGAAGTAATCAGCTTAAACTCAAGTGATCTCTCACTAATTCTTTCATTTAATGCCGATGAAAACAGTGTTTTATTTTCCGATATTCTTTTTATAGTCTCTTGTGCGTGACGTTTGCCATAAAAATGGTTGCCTTCACCGGTTGCCCGCTCAGCTGCAGCGGCTATTCTGACATCCGTCTCTTTTGTCTTCCCTCTGTTCCAGGCCTCGTTTGCACCGCCTCGAGCCCCTCCTTCTTTCATCGCAAGACGAGCGTGCTCTTTACAATACTTCTTAAAAGTAAAAGCAACATATCGAACATCAGCACCACACTCAGCGCAAACAGGTTGAATTCCTCCATGCTGCGCTTGAACTGTGTAATCAAATGAAGACAACTTGTGCTCAATTCTCACATGATCAGAAAATCTCTTCAGATCAACATTTGAATAGTCGCACAACTTACACTTCATGTCGTTAACGGCTTGCATGAACTAATAATTATATACTATTCTGCAATTGTAAAAAACAAAAAGGGCTGCCCTTTTGAGGCAGCCCTTAATGAGTCATCCCTTCAGATGACGTTCAAGTTCAGATGACATTCATGTCGAGAACGGTGACGGTGCCGTAGAAGTCCGAGCGGACCATCTTCTTGCCGTAGCGGGTCATCACACCCTTACGAGGTGTGAAATCCTCAGGCGCGAAGATTGTAGGGGTCACAATCAGGGGCACGTAAGGAGCGTAGACGTATCCGGTCTCGAGGTAGCTGCCACCCTTGTAGCCGACGAGGATCTTGTTGCGAACGAAGTAAGGATCCTTGTAGACGGTGAAGCGGTTGGAGAGGGTGCCGATGGCCTCTGCACCGATGGTGAAGGGGCTAGCGACCTGGCCCTCGCCGTCCATGGAGAACTTGGGCTTGTAGAGAACTGAGCTCTCGAGGATGGTGGCGACATCGGGTCCGGTGACCATGAAGTTCGCAGAACCACGGAGTGTCTTGCGGTGGATGGTGTTGGCGACGTCGATGATGGTCTCGATGAGAGTCTCGTACCACTCGCGGACGGTGCCTGTGAACTGAGGGCCGATCTGGTATTGGTCGGCTAGTGTTACGCGGCCACCGGTTGTCTTGTTGACGAAGCGACCGGGTGAGCGGCTCCAATAGTAGTTGGCGCCATTGGCTTGGCTGACTAGGTCGTTGAGGATCTCACGGTCGATCTCGAGGGCGATCTGCTCTGAGAGGATTGAGGTGAGCTCCACCTCGGCGTCCATGCTGTGGTACGCGTTGAGGTCCTGAGCGAGCTCGGGTGACCACTTGGCGCGTAGCTTGCGGGTCTCGGCGGTGATGCTGATGGCCTCGATCTTGATGTCGATCTCTGGGATGACTGGTGAGGGGGTCGAGCCGAAGTCGGACTCGAAGGAGGGGACGGTGATGGTGGCACCGCTGGTGCTGTCCACGTTGAGCTTTTGGTCAAGAACGAATGTGAACTTGCCGGTAGCGGTGGGAGTAAAGGCAGCAACGCCGTTGGCACCCTTCACGAGCATGAGAACGTGAGTGCCGTTGAGGGCATTTGGTGTAAATGTGAAGGCCGAGTTGTCCCAGTCACCGCGCTTGTTGAGGCGGCGAAGGTTCTTGATGCCTGTGCCGCCTTGGTAGGTGTCGCCCCAGGCGTCGGCGCCGGTGATGCCGGCGTGGAGAGCGATCTGGTTGACGGCGAGGCGGTCAATGGTTGAACCGATTGAGTCAAGCTTGACAATCTCGAACATCGCATCGAGCTGACCGAGGTCGAGCGCAGTCTCAACCTGGGCATCGAAGTCGGCGTAGCGGGCGTTAGAACCTGAGAAGTCGAGGGCTGATCTGAGAACGCCGCCTGCAACCCAAGCTCCTGTACCGCTCCATGAACCGGAGGCGGCGACAGAGGAGTTTGTGAGGTCGACTGTTAGGTTCGAGCCGGTAACGCGTGAGTAGCCGACGTTAACGAGGTCGTATTGGCCGCCGGTGGCTAGAGAGCCGCTCTGAACGCCTCTGCCGGTGGGGTTGTTGTAGATTGACTGGCCACGGGTGTAGGTCGAGGTTGAGTCGGACCCTGGGACGCCAACATTGCTACCGTATGTGTAGTCGAGGTAGAAGATGAGGCCTGATGGGAGACTCATTGGTTGAATTGAGACGAGCTCGTTGGCAACGAGGCCACCGAATACGCGGCGAACGATTGGGAACGCGATGTTGGAAAAGCCCTGGATCTGACCGGAGCCGGCGAGGTTGCCACCGCCGGTTGAAAGGCCATTGCTCTCCTTAAGGACCTGGGCAGCCTGGTTCTCTAGGAGCTGTCCCATCATCTCACGCTTCTGGCCGTCGAGGCCACGGAGGAGGCCTGTGCGGCTCCACTTCTCGGTGAGGCGTGCGCGCTCGGCACCGACGTGCTTCTCGCGGATGCCCTGAGCTAACTGATCTAAACTAAAATACTTCATTTCTTAATCTCCTGTGTTGTAGTTGGTAAAAATTTGAAACAATCACTTAACAATGCCCGCGAGACGTGCCCAGCGCTCGGCCTCGAAACCTTCGTTGAGGTTCGTGGCGGCCGCACGGGGGGACGGACGCGAGGATGAACCAATGACTCCGTAGCTGGTTGACTCTGACAACTGCTTGGATGAGGTACCACGGAGTGCCTTGGTGAGGCTCTCGTACACAAGCTTGACTTCACGCTCATTGCGGGCCTCGTCGAGGCGCTCAATCACTTCGGCCTTCTGGCGCTTAGTGAGCGACTCATTCTGGAGGAGCTTGTTTGTGTAGAGTAGCTTAGCATTGAACAGATTTGTTTCTGCCAACTTAGCGCGGAGAATAGCGGCCTCCGCAACCGTTTTTCTGGTCTCGCCATTGATGACGTTACCTCTGCGGACAGCCTCTGTGAGCATGCCCTGGAGACGGCGGGTGCGCATCACCGACTCATTAAACTTGCGAGCGTAGAAGTTGTAGGCCTCTTGCATCTTCTTGGCCTGCTTGGCCTTCTTCTGCTGCTCTTGCTTTGCCTTCTGGGCTGCGCCCTTCTGGCCTTTCTTCTGCTGTTCATTAGCCTGCTTCTCGGCCTGTTTGGCCTGGGACTCGGCTTGCTGCTTGCCTTTCTTGGCTTGTTGTGCCTTCTGCTTGGCCTCTGACTGGAGACGGGCTTCGGCACGGAGATTGCGGCGGAGTGACTCTACAGTCTTGCCGGGTTCGTTTGACTGATCGCTGGGCTGCTCGGTGTCAGCGCCGTGCTCGGCGTCCTCGCCGTGGGCCTGATAAACCTGATCGAGCTCATCGAGCTCATCGAGCTCATTTGCGCTCTTGTCATCAGTGTGCTTGGAGGCGTGGGACTCTTCCTCGTCTTGGCCTTCGGTTGTGAGGTCGATGTCGACGAATGGATCGCCAAGGTCATCATCCTCGAAATCATCGGAAACATCGCCTGGGCCATGGCCCCAGCTCTGTGCCTTGGTCTCCGCCTCTTCACGGAGGGCTCTCATGCGACCAATCTCGCGGCGTAGCATGTTTTCATCAATCTCAACGACAACATCATTACCAAGTCCGTGTGATTCCATTGTAGCTCCTTCTAAATCAAGATCTTCGTCTTCATCTTCTCCGCCTTCGACCTCTTCATCTCCACCGAGATCAAGGTCTTCCCCGCCTTCATCTTCCCCGCCTTCGGCCTCTTCATCTCCACCGAGATCAAGGTCTTCCCCGCCTTCATCTTCCCCGCCTTCTTCACCTTCGGCCTCCTCACTGGGTGGCTCTGTGATCAAATCGACACCAATGTCGTCAAGGCTATCCTCGAGCTCGTCGGGTAAGTTGGTTAGCTTGAGTGTGAGTTCTGATTCAGACAAATTTCTTCTATTTCTTTTCATTTTCTGCTCCGTGAGCTTGGTAAGGGTTGAATAACAATCTTTCAAAACCTTCAAATTCAGCTGTTTTTTATGCGAATTGTCAGTGTTTTCGTTTAAGTGCTTATACATATCGCGAACTTTAGCAATAGTTGCAGAAAGACGATCAGAATATCCTCTGGATTCTCTAATTATTTTTCCGGCGCCTCTCAAAAGTTTGACGTTCTGTACAATGGATCGAATACTAGATTCGATAACTACACTTTTCTTTGATGACATGAGCATACCTAATTTTTCAGCTGCCTCCCTGCTCAATTCGTATTCTCCAGAAGGGGTTCTTAAAGCATCTAAATCCAAAGTCACTTTCCCTTCTTCATCGGGCATTGATATTGCATCAGCAATGGCATCATGGGTCCCGAGTGCCACACTCGAATCAAGTGGAACATCATCAAAATCATCGACAGACGAACCTGCCGGCAGAGCTGTGTCATCTATTGCAGACGCAGCTGCTGCAGTCTCAGGAAATTCGTCCATAAGCAGTTTTTCATTGTTGGCCTCAGACTCCTCAGAATTCTCAGCCTCAGAGCTCTCACCAAGCAATTGGTGTTCTATGAGATCACGAATACGAGGCGTCACTGCCTCCAGCAAGGCTCTTTTGGCGTTATCTTCTGCCACTTCTTTTAATTTTTTAACATCGGCCAACGCCTCTTCATAAAGCTGCTTAGACATCTATTGTTTCCTTACTTGTGTTGCTGTTTGTCATAACTATGAACTATATCATGTTTTTTATTTTGAATCACCAAAATTAAGAAATGTTCCATCTTCAGAAATTGGATTAGCTATTACATTTGCAGATGGATTAGCTGTGCCGCCTGAACCAATTGTTAAATTTGGCTTATACGATGAAGCACTTAGCGCGGCATCATCTGCATCTGAATCTGGCAAAGACCAAGAGCCGGCCCCAGGTGATCTTAGATCGGGCATGTAAGGGTTCGCTGGAAAGCCGATCGAGAGGCTCTCCGTCTTCTTTGGTCTAGAAACGGATGTTAAATCAGGAACTGTTTCTTTAGCGATGGTCCTGGGGTTTGTCGACCAAAGGCCTTGATCGAAATCATTTAAGTGACTTAAAGCAGTAGATCGGGCAGCCCGGGCAGCATCCTCCGGTTTTTCGGAGGAGGAATAAAAATCACCAGCAGCAACTTTATCATTAAAGAGGCCTTTTAAGCGCAGCCATTTTTGAGCGCCTTCAGTTGACCTATATGGTATATAGTCGATGTATCTGCCTGAACCCGGGATGCCCATCTATAACCTCAAGATTTTTTTGTAGAAGATCCCTTGACCAAAACGGGGGTTGCTGCAACAATTGGATTAGCTATTACATTTGCAGATGGATTAGCTGTGCCGCCTGAACCAATTGTTAAATTTGGCTTATACGATGAAGCACTTAGTGCGTCATCACCTGAATCTGGCAAAGACCAATTGTCGCTTCCTGGACCACCAGAAGAACCAGGTGATCTCAAGTCAGGCATGTAGGGGTTTGCTGGAAAGCCTGCCTTGGCTGCGGTTGGAGCTGAGGCTCTAGAAACGGATGTTAAATCAGGAACTGTTGCAGCCGGATCTTTCCTTGGATTTGTCGACCAAGTCTCTGGATCAAAATCCCCAGAGAGGTTGGCGTAATTCGTCCTAATGCCGGTGGCAACTGTGGTGAGATCATCGCCGGCATAAACACTTCCAACATCTGCTTGGGAGCTCTGGTTATTAAAAAGTCCTTTAATTTTATCGTAAATAGCCTTAGATCTTGGTTCTTGTGGCACGTACTTTGTGTATCTTCCTGTTCCTACCGACATATGTCACCTTCCATTCTTTTTAAAGTCAAATGTTTCCACGGAGACGACGGCGTGTTTCAGCTATTCTTGCGAGACGACGGCGTAATCTTGTCTCCTCAATTTTTAATGCCTTCATGTAATCAATTGTTTTTTCTAAAGCCTTTTCGCTCCCAACCTCGCCTGCATCAAGCTCCTCTGTGTCCTTGGCACGATCCTCAGTGGACTCCATATCGCCAAACTTGGAGACCTCCTGGAGTATGATTTTACGAAGCATGGTATTTGTCAATTTCATTTTTAATCTCTCCGTGATAACAAATCTTAAATATTATTCAATATGATTTTTTCAGTTATTTCTTAAGAGAAGAACCCATAAAAGCAAGTTCTGCCCACTTTGAAGTCACTTCTTCTCCAAAGATTTCATTGGGTTCAGCTGAGGCCAATGCTTGTTCGACTAAACCACCAGCTTGAGAAGTAAATTTGCCCTTTGTATCTCCTTCAAGCATTTTTGGAAGTGTGGATGCAGCAGTGTCAGCCAAAATCATTTCCATTATTTTGTTTCCCCCCGACTCCTTTTTTATGGCATTAGAAAGATAAGGTGTTATTTTTCTTTGGGGTTGTTGTAAAGCACTTGAAGTTGTGGACTTGGTAGAATGAATAACCTGATTTCCTCGTGAGGAATTTGGCGAGCCTATTCCTTCGCTAAGTATTTCAACCAAACATTCCTTTACAATATTTTTTAATTCAAATTTTGACAATTTCATCAAAGATCTCCTTGCGACATGTGATCACTTCCTTGTGGCCAATATGTCATTAATGATTCTGTCAATTCTATCAGATTTGTTAAAAACTTTTCTTAATTCAAACGAATTAATTGTTTTCCCCTCAGGAAGCATAAAGGCTCCAGGAGTAGAGGGCTCAGAAACGTAGTCCCAACATATCAATTGAAAATCATCCTGAACGATGTGATAATCTCCTTGTTTTTTTGTGGAACCGACTCCCCTAGAAGATATTCCCAGCTTGACACCTGATTCCACCAAGGACTGCAGTATCTTTCCTGATGGTGTGTCCAGAAGCTCCACTGTCCCATAAACAACCCCCTTTTCAAGATGAGCTTCTTTGACTATGTGAGAAACATTCTTGAGGTTGACGACAGAAGAATCTGGGTGATCCAATTCGCCGAGGGCCCTATTTTCAGAAATAAACTTTTGATAATTTCTAATTTCTCTCTCGAGAACGGCAGTGGGATATATCCTTCCATTTTGGTTCAAGGTGTCTGATTTTTGAAGGATGCCCTTCATGACAACCTTGCCACCATTCTTCTCACGAGATTCTTTGATCATCTCGGGAGTATAGTCAAAAACTTCATACGAATTTAGAAGCCTTAAATCTTGTCCCATAGCTTACTCCTTCGACTCCAATTCCTCTTTTAATCTGGAATATAACATAAATCTGGTAACGGTTGAATCGTCCACGTCTCCCAAGTTTTCTTGAATTAGGCACGATTTAACTTCATCAAGTTTGCTCTTCACATACTCGTTCTTTTGATCCTCGGTCTCGTATTGCTCTATGAGCTCCAATAAATTATCCTTGGCTTCATGTAGCTTCATCTTGATTGATGACATATCGTCAGAAGCAGTTGAAAAAGCGTACGCCCTTATGAGACTCTTCTGTTGTTCATTAAGCACAGAATCGTATTTTTCATTCAACTTCTTTGTCATAACCTTCATCAGCAATCTCGCTGAACCATTTGTGTCCTCGGTTATTGTTTGATCGACAGGGGCTGACTTTTCAGTAACTAACCACTTCATCAATTGATCTTCATATTGTGCCATCTTCAAGAGATCTTTATTGGGAGATCTCCATTCATTCATCAATGTTTGAATTGTGGCAAGCGCTCTATATTCATTAACATGTTGATCATAAAAATTATCATCATTAATGACGTGATTAATGTGCTTGATCAACAATGACTTTTCACGATCGATTGCTGCGTGATTCATGGACACAGCGGCAGACTTCGCTTCCCTGAGGATTGAGGCAGCCACGTGCTCGGAAGAAACAGTTGTCTTTACCAAAGAATTAATTAAACGAAATTCTTTATAAAGATTAGTTCCTGGTTTGTAGTGCCTCTTAAGGATCCTAAGGGCACCAGCAGACCTCTTTTTGTCATCCTCTATCAAAGATTTTGAAATGGTCCTTACCAAGAACTCATAAAGAAGCATTGAATTTCTTTTCTTATTATGGTTCCTTCCGCTCATTTGTCACTCCCATCATTGATAAATACTTCTTCATTTTCATTTTCTTCTTCGAAATTTTCTGTAAGGGTTCGAGAATTTTGTTTCTGGCGTTGACCATCCATCATGTGTTGGAACTTTGGTGACATCGTCATTCTGCGAAGAGATGATGCAACATCACTCCCCATCATTGTTTTATGAACCCTAGATTCACCAAATGGATTTCCTAAATATGAATTCATAAAGTCTTTGTCATAAGGATCAGACATTGATTTGGAATCGTGGCTCGTCATTTTTGCAAAATCAGGCTCATGAATCCTCGATGCACTATTGTGTTTTATTCTTGCCCTGTTTCTAAGAACTCTGTCAAGTTGTTTTTGTGCCTTGACTGGGACAGTCACATCCTTTAAGCCGCCAAGCTTGACTGGGTAATCTTCTTCGTCGTCCGGATCATCGCCAGCTGTGATAAGATCAAGCTTGGGAGATTTTTGAATTGGATCGTCACTAGCGAATAGGTCACCGCCACCTTCTTCATCACCACCGCCTTCATCGCCTCCGCCCCCAGCGGCATCACCAGAATCAACATCATCACCGCCCGAATCTTCTGGTTTGGCAGCCTCAATTGTTGCATCGATCATCTTTTCCTTAAGTCTCTGCTCGTCGATGGCGGCGATCTGTTCAGCGCTCAATCCCCATATTTCTTTACGAATAAATTCCTTGCTCATTTGACCTTCGGGGGCTGAGCCGGCTATCTCAAACTTCGCCCTCCAGAGCTCAAGCTTCTGTTGTTGTGCAATTGTTGAAGGGTTACTAAGTCTAAGGGTGAAGTTTTGAAGATCCTCTGAGTCAAATCCATTGGCATATAAATGAATAATTGCCAATTTGTTAAGCTCTGATATCATTGTCTTCTGAATGACATTGATAGTCCTGGAGAATCTAATGTCTTCCTGTGCCAAAGTCGCCTTGCTGGAAAGGGCTTCGTCATAACCGAGATACGCTCTCGGTATCTTGAGCGCGGCGAACAACTTCTTTTGTATATAAGCAACGTCCTCTACGGCGGCTGCATTTTGACCGCCGGCCAAGGTGTCAATCTTGGTTCCTGACTCTCCACCGCGAACAGGAATGAAGTAGTCCTCATCAACAGAAAGCGGATTATACCTCAAATCGACCCTGCCTGTTGTTCTATCAACAACCTGACTTGACCTAAGATTCTTCTTCTGTTCCTCGACGTACATCGGGACATTTTCCGGAGGAATATTAGCGACATCAATATAGAAAACCCTTCTCTCCGGCGCACGAACAACACGATAAACAAGCATGGCGTCCTCGATAAGGATGAGCTGGCGCCATATGCGGCGGGCAGGTTCGATGACAGAAGAACCGTAAGGAAGGAACATGTCATTGCCAAGAAGTCTGAAGTGTGTCACTTCCCAGTTTTCGAGCGTTCTATTCCCAAGAGTAACCCAGCGATATCGAACTGCCATGGGATCATTTGGATCATAATTCTCTTCTCGCTCTATCTCATTAACTGGAATTGGAAAGGCATTGATGACGCCATGTGTAGGCGAAACATCATTATAAAGAAACATGTCGCCGTATTTAACAAGGTTCCTGACCCAGGAGCGAAGATTGAACTCGACATTTAATGTATTATAAAAGAGATCTTCTAAGATCTCCCTTATTTTTTCATTATCAGAATAAATGTGGAGTACTCTTCCTTTTTCATCTTGGGCACAAGTCTCATCTGCGTATATGTCAAGTGCTGCGGCGAGCTCGGGAGTATTGTGCGAAATGACAGTGTCTGTGGCAAAATTCTTGTATCCATCGACCGTTAAATCAAAGAGAGGAATGACACCATGATACTCAACAGATGCGACCTTGAGATTTTCATAATTGCTGGAGAAGTCCGTGTAATTCTTGTATCCATTGTCTTTTAATCTTTTCGAAACAATTTCAACAGAGGTGCCTAAAGAAGCAGCCAATTGTGACCTGGACATGCCCTTAGAAAAGGCAGAACAAATCTTATCGAATGTTAATGATTTAATATAACGTGGATTATTCCCACCATCATTATCCCATCCTGCATTGTGCCAATCTGGATTGTAGGCACGAGCAAAGGTCTCAAAGTTTTCGTATCCATGCTTTCGAAGTCTACGTTTGATGACGTTCGGATCTGTATCGAGCACCTCACACATCTTACGTGAGTTAAATCCAACTCTTTCGGCGATCTCGAGAATTCTACCAAACGTAATGTCTTTACGCTCAGCAGGATTGTTTTCTGTCATAAACTTAGAATGATTGACTTTAAATTGTTGAATCCATTCAGAGTTTTGCTCGGACCACTTGGCACCATTTAAGATTTTTGAGTGTAATTCTAGGTGGGCTTTTTCTGTCATCACCTGCAGATTTTCAGGCCTATTGTCGTGCTTGATGAAGTTGCAATGATGCACTACTTCACCGTCAATCAGAGGTGAACCTTTCAACATTTCCCCAATGACTCTATGCTCTGCAACCCATCCATTCGTTTTGGAACGACGGTCCATTGTGTAGATCCAGCGATAACCTTCACCGTCTTCCTTACAGCCATTGAAGAGATCTCGACGATAGAATGGCATCATTGCATCACCTGCCTTAAGATCTTCTATCTTACAGAAGGTGCCATCACGCTTCATAAGTCGGTGATTAGGAGTGCCGATTATTTTTTGACCATTATCGAATGTGACAGTGTATGCAGCATCGACACGTGTTTGACGAGCCTGTTTCCCAAAAGCGGGGACGATGCGACCTAAATTGTGATCATAGGCATACACCAAGAAAGTATGCTCCGGGTTGCTTTCGCATTCCTGGGCCAGTTCTAAAACTGTCTTGTAACCCCCAGGAACTGCTATCTTTGTATCACCGTGAAGGCAATACTCCATCTCTCCGAAATCTTGATAACGCATGAGGCGCTCGGAAAGATTATATGCATTTGCTGTAATCGTGGCATATGTGGGAGCCATCGATTTTTGGAAAAGCAAAGCGCCGCTGCTCTTTGTTTTATCAGCAACGGCTATTGTTGTGTCTAGATTTCTAAGCTTTCTTCGTACTACCGGCCCACTCCTAAAAAGCTTAGTTAATTTCTGAAATAAATTCTCGTTTTCTTTTGCCATTTTTATTTTGCCATTCCATTAAGGGAATCGGCCCTGCTATATCTTACACTATTTTCTCGCCAGCACCAGTTGACTTAAGAGTAACTTTCTTGCCTTTCGATTGCGGCGGCTGGGTGGTGTCGACATACTGCATTGGAGAACCGATTATCCTATTGAGCAACTTCTCCAAATCCTCCAAAAGTTTGCCCACCTCAGCTTTTGCTTTGACGCTAGCGTCATTCTTAAATGTCTCAACAGCCCCAAGTAATTTTGTAGCACTTGACATTTGCTTGGAGGCAGCATTGTGATCTTCGCCTTCATTTAACTTCGTGGCGAGTTCTTCTCTGATGATTTTTTTTAGCCTGTCTAATTCAATTTTTGGCATTTCACGAACCCCTAGTTTTTATATATTGACGTCTAACGGTATAACCAAGAAAAATCTGTGACATCGGCATGTTTAATTTCTGATGAATCTCTTGGTTTCATAATCTGTTGCGGTGTGTATCCCATGGAATGTGTGCTTATCACAGGTCTCACACTATTAATTCCACCAGGTAAATCAGCATAAGAATGATTACCTTTTTGTGTTGCCTTCAACATGGCCATAGCCATATTCATGCCTTGCTCATTGTAACCAGAGTCGCCGGCAACAAGCCAAGAGCCAATGGCAACGCTCATTATGAGATCGTCATGGGCGTCTTTTGCAGCTTGAGCCTTGGAACCGTTCCAAACGAAGGCCTGGAATTGGTCATACAATCGCTGCGAGTGGGACACCAGTCGACCATTCCTTATCAATTCTTCAAGTTTTGCCAGTATTTGATTCCTGGTTTTAAGCTGTGTGGAGAAACCAGGAATTGCATCTGGGTCAGTTGATTTATACTCAAATACGTCACCTTGAGTCCCTTGGTAGTACAACTTTGGGTAACCCATGTCTCTAAGTTTAACACAAGTAAAATAGCCAAAGGTGTTTTGCTCCGGGCATATGAGGGCATCGTTATACATTCTTCCATATTCGGCCAAAACGTCGGCAAATTTGTCGGGAGGTATTTTCCCCATAAATTCGGCACAGACTTCACAAGATTCGTGATCTATAATGTGAAAGGTTGAAAAATCGGCAGCATCTCCCCTGGCAATATCTGCAGAAAGAACATACTTTTTGCCGACTTCAGGATTTCTCCATATCCAAACCCCATTTTGATGTCCAACTTTTTGTATTGGTGGACTAATCAGTTCGCGTAATCTCTCCAAGTCATTTGGCTGCAAGAATGTGTCACCTGAAGAAATGAAGTCACAGAGGAACTCTTGGGCCACTTTGCGCTTAGGAAGATTCTTCGTTTCCTTGTCGAACCACTCTTGATCGTGCTCAGGGTGTGTCCACCACAGAAGTCTAATTGGATTAAAATCATTTGAACCTGATTCGGCACCAACCCAGAGTTTATAGTATTGACCTCCCACACCATTTGGGGTAGACAATATGATTGCAGAACCACCGGTAGAAAGGGTGGGATACAGTGAAGTCCAAATTTCATCGAAGTCTCTAATAAATGCTGCCTCGTCAACGATTAATAAAGCCAATGCCTCTGATCGACCAGCGTCTGGGGAAGTTGGAACTGCCGTTATGGTCGACCCATTGGTGAACCTAATGGCTTGTTTTGTTGGCTCAAATTTTGTAAGCAAAAGCCAGGGAGGAAGTCCATCGAGCATCGTCTTCACTTTTTTAATGAAGTTGATGGCCGTTGCAAGCTTGGTCGCAATAACAAGTATGTTTTTATCCTTCTTGAAGATTGCATACCAAACACAATAGGCAGCCGAGACCGTTGAAAGTCCAAGCTGCCTTGATTTGAGAACTATGTTAAATCGATGTTCTTGAAAAGCTTTGACACAATCATCTTGAAAATCGTAAGTATCAAAAGGTATGAGCCCCCTCAGCTGGTGTTGGATCTTGCAATACTTCTTCATAAAGTATGAAGGATCTTTTCCGCATTTGATTATCTCGGCAACCTGTTGTTGCCGAGATAATGTGGGAGTGCTCGGTATTTTACTCATGCTAGCTCAAATATGGTTTTTCTTCTATAGTACGCGGTCCTTTTGGGATTGTGGACATTGAAACCAATTATTTCTAATGAATCAGATGAATCCTTTTCTGAAAAGCTAATAGTCTCCCCCGCTAAATCTCTATAGGCGTCTTTCACGTGCTTGACATGAGCGGCTATAATCTTAAGAGAATCCTCTGAACAACTTCTCTTCATGAGAATCATTTCTTTTTCAGAGACAAAATTAGTAATGACTTGATATGACGCTAAAATCATGTTGCCGCCCAGCAAAGTGAATTTGACAGAATGAGAGGCGGTCAGTGGCGTTGAGCTTCTTCCCCATGTTGTGTCTATGGCCTGACCTAGGGCGTTAAGATTGAGATCGGTTAAGGTTGTGTTAATTGATTGGCCGTTGATGTAGTTGTCTATGTTTCTATTGGGCATCGCTGAAGGTTTCCTCTTATAAATATTATCTTTCGCCAAATTTATTTATGATTTCATCATGTGAAGGTCGCCAACCAGTAGACCACTTCTCCTGATTTCTCCTGGCCCATGTTTGTGCACATCTGTCACAACACTCAAACTTCTCGTAGGACTCATCATCATATGTCGTTCTCATAATCATTTCACAAAGAGGACAAGTAAGCGGCTGCCCCTTCTCCATGTCTTCAGGCTTAATAACAAAAAAACCTGCAGGATCCTCTAATATCACTCGACCATTTGTGTATTTTTTCCATTGATTCATATCAACTCAACCTTAGAATCCTTTTCATTTTTGCTTATTTCGATTATGTGGTCAGCAGAATCCTTGATGCCGTCAACGTGAGTTATAACAAATATGGTTTTAAAGTATCTCTTTAGTGATGTCAATAATCGACTACAAGATTCAACTCCGGCATTGTCAAGGGTGCCAAACCCTTCGTCTATAATAAAGAAATTTGGTTTTGGCAAAGAAGAAACATTGATCATTGCAACCCTAAGTGATATTGCAGCTATTGTCTTTTCCATTCCGCTGCACAATTCAATTATTCTTCTTGAATCTCCGTAGTTTATATACATCTCCAGCGAATCGGAATCCTCGTCAGATTCAACTTCTATGGTGAAGTCAACAATTCCCTGAAGTATTTTTTGCACTTCTGCATTGATTATTGGCAACTGGGATTTTGTCACAAGAAGCGGAATGCCTTTCTTGCAAAATGCACTAGAAATAAGCTCCCTAATCCTCATACTCTTCAATAAATCATCCCTGGTCGATTTTTCAATTTGGAGATTTTCTAAACTGGCCAGGAGCTTGCCGTGTTGCGAGGCTGCTGATAATTTGGCCATATCCCATTCCTTGATGTCATCAGAATAACTTTCTATTTTTTTCTTAATGGAAACTAGCTCAAAATTTTCCTCATTATTTAAAGCTATCTCCATGTCAACAAGCCTCTGTTTTTCTTCTTCCAGATTTTTTTGGAGAGGAGTGCAGAGCGACTTGTGTTTTTCTATTTCAGTTTCTTTCTTGGACATCTCCAGGCTCAGCTTCGCCATGAGAGCTGCGGCCTTTTCATGCTTTGAAATCTTGTCCTCGATGTTTTCGTCCTCCATTTCCGACAAAAGGATTTTTAGTTCGTCCAATTGACGGAGGGCTTCGTCGGCCTTCTTCTTTTGTTCTTCAACTTTTGTCTTGTTTGAATGGGCGTCCTTTATGAATTTGCAAGTGGGATAATCGTCACCACAAGGAACATCGTCAAGAATCTTTAATGACTTCTTCTGCTGTGTCAGAAGAGAGAGCTCCTTCTCATGAAGGTGTCTAAGCTCCAGGACAGAAGACTCAATTTTTCTTTTTGATTCGGACTTCTTTTTCAAAAAATCGATATCGTATTTTGCCAAGAGACTAGTCAAAGAAGAGATTTTGGAACGATGATCCTCCATTTCAACAAGGAGAATAGCGTAGTTGTCTTCATGCTCCTTCAATTCTGATGAAACAGCAGCAACTTTTTTTCTCTGCGACGTTACATCAGCCTCAACGACGATCGCGGAAGTGTGTGTGCTGGCTTCATGTCGTAGAGACGTCAATGTGGTCTGGTGTTCGGCTATTCTAAAAGTCAAATCCAAGATTGTTTTTTGGCACTCTGAGATGGAGTCCTCGCTGCTCTTTTTTAACTCATCCCAATTCCTGTCTGGGAAATTTTTTAGTTGAGCCTTATATGAATTCACGTCCTTCGAAGCCAACTCATACATCTTGTCAAATATGTCTAAGTCAAGAAACCTGGAAAGTATGGAGCGCCTCTTTGTTGAGCCTTGCGATATGAACTGACTGGTCTCACCTTGGGCGGACAAAGAAGTCATTAAGAAGTCGTCAGGTGAACCCAATAAGTGTCTTATTGTTTTCTCTGTATCGTTTCTCTGCTCTCCGCACAAATCATCCATTTCACCGTCCTCTCTCATCTTGAAAAGATTTAGGGACGTTGAGGCGGAAACTACGCCTTTCTTATTGGTCGATTTTGTAGTCTGTCTCTCCAAGACGTAAGTGGTGCCATTATGATCAAGCACCGCCTTGGAATAACAGTGCGGTTTTCTAACGTTGCAAACATTAATATTCTTCATTGGACCACGATCGGTCGTGTTGAAAAGGGAATACATGATGGAACCAACTATAGAAGACTTACCAGTCCTGTTTGGACCAAATATTCCAACAATTCCATTTAGATTGTCGAAATTGATTTGATTGCCTTCTCCATATGAAAAAAGATTGTCCCACGTGAGGTGGCGAAGTGACCACTTAGAAGATCTATTTGAATCATCGGATGTAACAGCTGTAGAGAGATATGTCTTGACTTGATCTGTGACCTCATCAACCTCCACTTGGGAAAGATTTGCCTCCTTGTGATAATCCTTTAACAGTCTAGCAAGGGTATCAACGGACCTAAGATCCGTTTTGTTGATAACTGTGTCCTCAGATGCCTTCACCACCTGCTTGTCAAAAGACACATCAGATTTGAATGTGACCTCTGTTGCCGCCATCGAAGTCCTGAGAATCTCAGAGAGTCTATGCACGTCATCTTGAGTAATTTGAACCTGGGATCTAATTCTGAATCTGCTTCCGGAAGGCAGCTTCTTCACAAGCTGCACGGTGGAGGATAAATCACCCGCCCAATCCACGGTGATGAATGGTTTTGGATTTGGCAGCGGCCTTGTCGTGACTGACCATTTCTTGGCGCTCTCTATTTCCCACAACAAATAACCATGCTCAATCTGCTCAGCGTAATTCTGTTGCACAGGCGTTCCTGGGTATGCAATCCAAGGTTTTTTGTTTCTGTGTCCAAGAAATTGAGGCTTGTGAATGTCGCCCAAGAAAGCAAAATCAAAATCCTTGAAAAAATCGACATTGACACCTTCGTCAATGTCCCAACCCGTCTCTGTCGATGAACCCCTAACCGGTCCGTGAAATGCCGCTATATTAATACAATCACCAACAGGCTTCACAGAAGACCATCCTTCTTCATCAAAGCAAGAAAACACACAAAGGTTGAAGCCTTTGTCAATTTCATAAACCCCGCTCTTTTTATAAAGGTGGACGTTCTTATTTTTCATTGCCTCCACGATTGGTGAGACAGCGTCCTGTCGAGATAGGTTGACCAGATTACCATCATGGTTTCCGAGAGTGAGATGAACAGGCGCAACCTCTGCCATCGCCGTTAACCACCAAGTTAAAAAATCGATGTATTCAGGTGAGATGCCCGTGGTTTTTGTGTGAAATATGTCACCGCCAACGAAAATGTGATCGACGTCTTGGGACTTACAATCGTCAATGAAAGCTTGAAGTATTTGACGATACTCTTCATGTCTAGACAACGCACGAATGTGCACGTCAGCAGTGTGGGCAAATTTAAGCATGCATGCTTAAACTACCCACCATTAGCCTAAATGTACAAAAATTAAGCCTTGCTCAAAGCACGTGCGCCGGCGCCGAGGGCCCGTGTGCCAAGGCTGGCTATTTCGCCGGCCGAGGAGCCCATTTCAGCACCCATCGATCCCAATTCTCCGGCCGTACTCATTGCCTTTGAAGCAGCTTTTCCGGCAGCCAAGGCACCATGAGCAGCATCCTTTAACGAAGCAAAGACTTGACCCAATGTTTCACCCAAGTGCATAAAGGCACTGATCAACATGGGAAGAAAGAGGGCAACTTTTAAAACCTTGAAAATTGCATCTTTTTCCTTGGAAGAAATTTCAATCTCATGGCCATGTGAATCCTTGCCTTTTTCTTTCTTTGTGAAGTCAGCATAAGATATTGGCTTTTCTTTCTTAAAGACCTTGGCAAAAGCATAGTAAGCAGCGTACTGTGCCTGGGGTGGGAAGGCGGTAACCTCGAGCCACTTTGATTCCACAGAATGAAGGAAGTGTTCTATTTTTTCACAAATTTTACTAGCCTTATCAAGGCCAAATTTTCTTAGTGTCCAAACCAAGAGCTTAAGAGCAAAAATACCCAGACCAAGATAACCAACAACTGCTGTCTGTACAGCCCACCACGTGGTGGCCAAGGATGCGACCCCCGTCAGGACAGCAATCTCATGTAGTCGGCTCTTCTTGTTTTTTTCGATGGCCTCGAGGAGTTGATCCAATTGCTCCTCCAGAAACATGGAATTCTGGGAGAATTCCCCGTGCATAATCGATTCATTTTTGGCAGGGACTGCTGTAGCGATCTCTTTCTCGATATCAATAGACTTAATCTGTTCAAAACCAGCATTGATCTTAGCTAGTTCAGGAACAGTGGCCATGATTTGTTCTACGCTAGTGCCAGACTCTTCCAAGGCTTCCGTGAATTTTTTGACATCGCCTATAATGTCAAGGCTTTGAAGTGATTGCACAGCCTTGTTCAACTTCGCAATAATTTCTTCTGCCTTGGAAGCTATTTCTTTCTTTACTTTTTCACCGAGCCCCTTGAATGGTTGCTTTATGGCATCCAAAAATCCTTCATTAACAAGGTATTCTCTCGCCAATTCTTCACGTATCATTCTCCTCAAGCTACTTTCGCTGATTGAAAGTCTGGTCCCGCCAATATGCACGGGTTGGTTGAACACGATTTGTCTTGAAGAAGCTCTCTTTTTCATATTCGTAAATATGATGAATCTCAAAATATGTTCTTGCTGTTCATGGCTTTTTGCAACCTGATAGAAAAATTATCCTCCCAAGACATTGACTTTGCCTCTCGAAGGGCAACCTCAAATTCATGTTTCGACATGTTCCCAGGGTCTCCCCAAGGCCGAACATCAACCACCACAACATCAATATCGTACTCTTGGAGTTTCTTCACGAGTCTGGGCATCTTCTTGTCCCACATGTCTCCGTCCAAGGCCAAGGCGATAGGTGTGCCGTGCAATAAAATTTTATTGAACAACTCATGTCTCTCATCGAGATCAGATCCCAGAAGCGATGTAGAATTTTCGACACACTTCACAAGATCAAATGGACCTTCGCACAAGACTAGTCTCTGAGACCAATCTATGTTTATTTCGTTAAAAACGACAGGGTTTCTATCGACGTCAGGGTTATCGTATTTGGGTCTTTTATTTTTATCGATGGTTCTTGCGGTAAAATAATTCAGATTGCCCTGAGAATCAAATGAAGGCATCAGGATCCTTCTTTTCCACTTCTGCTCGTTGGATACACCAAATTTATAGTACCAAGCATCCTTTTCGCATAGACCCCTAGAAAAGAGGTACCTCCACATCGCCTTGACGTCTGGATCATTGTCGGGTGCGAAGACCAAGAGCTGAAAATCCTTGGGTAGGACCAACTTTTCTTCAACGAGCTCTTTGCCACCGGTGACAATATTGTCCTTCACACCTGGTATTCCAAAGATGGAGCGATATATGTCCAATTGCGATTGTGTCCCATGTTTTTTTAGCAATGGGGCCAAAGAACGGGCTTTCCAACCACACACCCAACAATGATTAATATCATTGTCTGTGCGAATGGAAAGTTTTTTCTTGGAAGCATCTATTGGTGAACATATGGGACATTTAACGTCGAAATTTTTGCCATCGCTGGACAATTTACCGCGACCAAAAACCGTCTCATAAAATCTTATCTTATCAGTAAGGGAAAAAACTGAAGACACAGGTTCACATTACTAACGACAAGACTATTTGTTCAAAAGAGATGCTGCCTTGGCTATCACGTATGCATCCGTCATATCTCGAGAAGCATCGATGGGATTGCCTGACTTCTTTTTACCCCAAACAACGTGAGATAAATCATGCTCCATCATGTGCTTGAACACCTGTTCCTTATGACTCATTCCAGCAATGGAAGTCTTTTGCAGTTTGACACCACACATTTTTCTGGCTCGAGCAGCAGATATGTAAGTCGGCTCTATTTTAAAACTGTCCCTGGCCAGATATGAAACTATGCCATTGAACCTCATCAGCGTGGTAATGGTCCCTGCAGAGGACATTCCTTTGGAGAATCCCAACAAGGGTTCTTCAAGAGACAATATGCCGGGCTTAAATTGCAGCTTTGAGAAATAGTCCCTTATTGAATCGGCTTTTTCAAAAAGTGTATTACAGCCTTTGAAATTTAAATAATCGAGAAGCTTGATGTGACCACCATCACTAATAACGGCATCCGAATCTAAAACGCATATTCCCGTACAGGAAGTAGAAACATCAAGTCCTAAAATAAAAGTCATAAACCATTATTTCTCATAGTGAACTTGTGTAAACGTCTAATCACGGCAAATCTGGTTAGAGCAACCCCATTTCTTTTAGTTGGACTTCCGTGACTATTTCATATGTCATGCCGTGAGTCCTGCACCACTCGATCGCGGCTAATGCTTTTTTAATGACAGTCGCTTGATCTAGCTTGCGCTTAGGCTTGACCTCGATCAATTTATGCGTACCATCCATGTAGGTCACCGAGAAATCAGGATAATACTTACGAACCTTTCCGGTCTTCTTGTTGGAAAGGTACTCTATAGCTATCAACTCGTAGGACCATGAATAAACGTCTGGGTTGGAGTCCAGCCATTCCATGTATTTGGCTTCCCAACCACTACGATACTTGTAAACACGGCCTGTTTTTTTGGATGCATACTCACCCCGTTGATAGCGGCTTCGCTTCTTTCGTTTCTTTCGAAGTTTATTCTTTGTAGGTATCCGGGGTTCCATGTGTTTAAGGACGGACAAGCCTAAAAATCGAAAGCAACCTTAAAAAGAATCTTATCGCGTTCTCTCTTTATGACCGGCTGGGCTAGCTTGGCCTTCGCCACAACGTTCATATTTTCATCATGAAAATATAGGCCGCTGATGTAAACAAAAGGATCCTTGTCAGTGATATCGGCAGAGGCAGAGATAACGTTTTTATTTTTTATGTATGTCAAATTTGAAGAAGAATTTAACAAACCGGGAGGAGCAAGAATTTCATACTTCTTGGTGTATATGTTCCTAGTACCCTTGAAGGATATTTCATACCTATTTTTGCCGAAAAAATAAAGATGTGGACTTTTTATCACAACAATCCCTTCGTCATAAAATATATTTCCAACGCAATTAGAAATGGCGTGTTTGGTGTCACTATCTGCACGATATAAACCACCAAATCCATCGTCCTTAAGTGTGATTTTTATTGAGCCGGCCGAGCCGGACACATCAGCATCAACAATAGAAAAGGTGCCAGGCAAAATGCTGCTGCCATAATACAAATTGCTTATGTCAAAAAACGTAACCTGATCCGAAGAAGGATCTTTTGTTTTTTGATATATTGACAAAGGCGTGTCTTTTGTAACGCCTCTATTATTCTGGTCTTGAAAGGATCCAGGTTGCGCTGACTGAGAATTTAAATACCTTTGATAAAGGCTCGCCATTTTGCCTGATGGCTTCAGGGGGGAGCTTGGTGAATATCCGATCAACTCTTGCTTAAAATCATCCCACGCAACAGAATCGATCTCGGTAGAACTCACAGAACCAATGTTTGTTGCATTTTCAGTTGGCCTAGACGGAAGAACCAATTCTTCTAAATTTATTAGGCTATAGTCCTTGAGCCCAAATAGGTTCCTGTAAGAATTCCTAGAGAATTCGCCTCTTAGTATCTCATAATTGGGATCGAACGTTCCGTCGTCGCACGGTAAAATAGTCAAATTTCTTTTGGCAGCAGTGGTCGTGTACAATAAATTATTGACATCTAATTTTGAATTACTTGTTGAAAATATAGAGGACGTCAAATGTAACAATCTAGGATATCTGTTTTTTGCAAAATCACTTACAAAATTTTCTAGATTGATGTAGTGGGCACCCACGCCGAAAGCCATGGCAACATTAAATGGATCATCAGTTGAACCCAATGTTGTCTTTGTTGGTGTTTGAAAAACACCGCCCGCATCTCCCAATGGTTTTCTAATTGGGGTTGTTTCTGTGAAGAAAGGAGGAAGATAAAAGGCAATTTTTTCTGCATTTCTGGCCTCTGAAAGAGAAAGTCCCGTGGCGGCCGAAGAAGAAATTTCTAATGCAGACTCATAATATCTTTTTATGGTTATTCCATGCACCTCTGCCTTAAGAGGGTGTGTGAAAGACTGGAAGGCATGTTTTTCGCCTAATAACGCTGTTTCAGTATCGTAAGAAGTTTCATCCAGTGGAAATATCCCGTCCCTCTCTTGTGATCCAAGCGTGAAATATTTGCCAAATGAAGCACCGTCGCCATCATAATAATTTCCAATACACAAACCATATGGATTCTGTCTTGTTGGAGACAAGGCTGGACTGATGGAGGAAAGTGGAACCGAAAATTTCCCTCTATCATATCCGTTGATCACAAAAGAACCAGTGCCATAATTGAGCTTATTCGTTCCCCAGCGCACCACGACATGATGCCACCGGTTGTGGATCAAAACATTATCGTCTGATAAAAACACATATGACCCTGTGACGGCTTTGGAAGGTGCGACTTCAGAGCCGTCCAATAATTGTAATTGCAATCTAAATCCGCGCGGAAGACCATTTTCATCCTTGAGGCTACCAGTCACAAGCGACAAGGCATAACTTGAAGAAAGATGCAATATGGTTCCGGCCCTGAAGTGTCCGTTGTCTAAACCGTCAACCTGATATCTTGGATTTATGTGAAAATCAAAACTAAAGGCTCCACTCAAACAATAGTCGCCTGAAGGATATCCCGTTGGTACAAATTTACTTATTGAAGCAGAATCCAAATAACTCACATTGGGATACAAGAGCACAGAAGAACTCGGTATGGACTTTGAATTATTTGATACCGTGAAAAAATTTAAACAGTTGTAATTGGTATATGCCCAATTGGCGCTAGGGTATGTGCCGTGATAATATGGCATCAAAACATCTTTGACATTATTTTTCAAAAGTGTTTTTTCCGTCAAGTCAGAAGTTGGAGTAAATCTCTTCACCAACAGTTGTTTATTTGCCTTGATTTTTGCTTTTTTTACATTATCAACGTAAGTGTTGACATCATTTTTAATTGATTTTTTTTGATTCCTTAGATTTCTGGTGTTGTTGATGATGTTTCTTTCTTGCGTCCTAAAATCATCGTCCGCCAAATAAGAAGGATTGGAATCACTAAAGGAACAATTTTTCTCTGACGTTGACTGTCTGGAAAAGACATTAATTGACCCTGTCACGCCTGCCGAACTTGAAACATATGTTCGGCGAGGCGTTGTTACTAAAGTCAATGTCTCTATATTGTCTTTATTGACAGGTATAATTGCCATTTTTGTTCCAAGTCTTAGAAGTCGAGTCTTACTCTAAATGTAAGATCTCTTCCGGGATTTTTTTCCACTGGCCTACTCAATTTGGCAACAGCCAAGAGAGTTTGTGAATTATCATAAAGGCCAATGGTTGTGACATACGTAAATGTCTCTTGGTTGTCGTCGCCCTGTGCAGGATCATAAATTGTCAATCGACCCTGATTGTCACCTGTCTGCTCAATGTAGGTTGGATTTGAAGAATAATTGAAATCATCCGGCATTGCCCTGCAGAATATTAAAGAAGAATTAATGTTTGTCACATTCTGGAATGTCATGGCCGTCAAACTGCCGGCGCCGAACCTAGAATAACAAAAATGATCAATGACATTATCGACACTTCCGGAAACCAAGAAGTCTGGCACCAATTTAGCCTTGTTTTCTGTTTCAGTTCCTGTTCCGCCCAATATTGTGAACCCCAGAGGTGCCATGGCATCTATTGGTCCGTAAATAAACTGTGTTCCTGACACGACTTTTTCTATGTCTAATACAACTATTCCATAGTCATAATAAAGCAAACCCACAGTATTTGTCGTAGAAGATGCATCAACCAAATATCCGTATTGTCCACCCACGTCAAAATACCTGGCGGCGGCGGAACCAATGTCGGTGTAAATGGCAGAGCCAGACGTTGCAGTCAAATTAATGTTATATCTTGGACTTGAAACAGGTGGACCATAGCCAGCACCGGGAGAGCTGCTTGGAGATGAGGCTGTTGTAAAAAACCTCATGGCAAAAGTTTCTCTTTTTATTTGATCTCTAGAAAACAGCCTCTTAAATGCAATGAATAGCGCTGCATCTACTGGTTTATTTTGTTGACTACTGACCAAGGTTGAATCATTTGGCAATTGAAACATGCTCGAACGATCTCCGAGCAAAACTTGGGCAAACTGTCCGTAAATATCGGTCTTTTCCCTCATCATTATCGAGCTGCTCGGATAAAGATATTTGTTGTTTATGTCGTAACCAGTGGAAGCAGTGCCAGCTATTCCACTTGAGTTTTTTGTGTCTGATTGCCTAAATGAATCAGGCGGGGCTAGTCCAACAGTTATGTCAAAGATTGGATTTGCAGTTTGGAGAGTGAAATCTTGATCATAGACTGTTTGAAAGAGAGAAGAAGTTACCCCAGGGCCTATTCCACCTGTAACAAAAGACTGATATTTTCTTCTAGAAACAGAGGCGCTGATGTCCTCCTGCAGGACATCAATCAATTGATTTAAAAAGGATCTGGTTGTTTTTATGTCGCTATCAGCAATTGCCTTAAGTGTAGCCATCTTTCTTTATCTCTCTTATAGTGTTAGTGTAGCAGTATATGTGACAGGTATGTTTAGCGTACAACCATGTTGATTTCCAACAACAACGATATAGCTGCTTATGGTTCTTTCATTTGAAACGCCTGTTCTCTTCCCGTAAATTGACAACGTTGTATTGTCAATGCTTTGAGGTGCGATTTCAAATTGAATGTAATCGGATGTTTGTCTCAGGCTGTACGTATAAGTGGCCACCCTGTTGGAGTCGCCGGCATCAATGGAGGCCGAGGCTCGACCAGGCGCTGTCAAAGAACCATTTACGGCATTTCCAATGCTAAAAAACCTATCTGGCACCTTTATTGTATATGAAGTTTGCAATAGTGATGTTGGTATATTGGAAACTCCCGTTGTGTTATTGTAATACAATTGAACCTTGACAGGTGAAACATTTCCTTTTTTTAAGGAAATAATGCTGTCTGTCTTTAAGACTGGGAAAAACGTGGTTTGTACCGCGGCCGCATTATTTTCCCTACCTATCAATCTGTACTTGATTGCTATGTTGGAATTGGTCATTGCCTCAAAAATAGGCGTATTTTTTTCTATCTTTTCTTTTCCAACAGATCGGCCATATTTTTTTATCAACCTATAGTCGACTTCATCATCAGCGAGAGAATAATAAACTATTTGGAAATTTTCTTTGCCGCTGGCGGTTGCCAATTGTTGACGACCATAATCCGTTAAAACTGCATCCAAAATAATATTGTTTGTACTGTGATCTAGCAATCCCATGTGAGGCCTCTTTATGAAATATTATACTCTATTTTTTTATGACCAATTATATCGAATTCAAATGATGTGTTGACACCAAGAAATTAATCAGTCTTCAGTGTGTGTAACGGTTTTTGTCATAGATTTGTATTTTCACCAATTGCATTTTTTGATTATCTAAATTCATCAATTGCAAAAGATAATATGGAGAAGAATCAGCTGATACATTATCTGACCCGTTAACTATTCTAAACTCCTTCGCACCGCTCAAAACTTTTAGATACTCAGGATTAAAATACACTGTCATTTTAGTGTTTCCGTACCCTGTCAATTTGATACAATCCTTGAATGCATCCATTTTTAAATTCATGTTGGGGTATTGGCGGGGTGAATTTGCGTCGCAAACTACCTTCGAAACAAGTTTATTTTTATACGAATCAAATGTGACTAAATGTTGTGCAGAATAATTGGATATCATTCCATGCGCATCAACAGTGCAAATAGAATAAATGTATGAAGAGGCAGTTGAAAATTCCTTGTCTATATAAAAATCATCATCAACATGTATGTAAATTGGAGTCGAAGATGTTTTTACCAAATTAGATAAGTCACTTCTTGGTGTCCTGTTCCCATCAACTATTTCGCCAGTACCATATCTTAAGTTGGCATCACCGGCGTCAGATGTATCCCATGAGTATTGGGCAATCAATTCGAATGGTTCCTCAATGCTCTTTCTTCTCATGATCTGTATTTGTTTTATGTCGTCTTGAGTATTAACTGGCAATCCCCAGGATATTATTAGGTTGTTTTTCTGAAAATCGTATGAAAATTTAATGTCTTCGGGTGGTGGGGGAGGAATATACTCAAAGCACTCTATTGATTTTGAAATTGGCCTTGATGCAACAAGAACATTTCCATAAGAAGACTCTTTGTTATCCTTGTCATAAATCAAGACACTCATTTCAGCAATAACGCTTAAGGAATAGATGTAGGTTTTTCCATATAGAATATTTTTGTCTATGTAGAAATTTTTCTCAAAATCTTCTATATAAAATTCTTCTTCGAATTGAAATCCATCAGGTGTAACTAAATACCTTTTTAGAAGATATCCCCTCATATAAACAGAGCGATTATTTAATGTTGAACTATATTTCTTGGTTAATGGTAAATTGATCTGTTCAGGCCAGCCACCAGCCTTCGCAGCTATAGAATTTTCATTTAAAAACTTGAAATTAACATTCTTTAATTTTGAACCAACAAACAAATCAGGAACAACAAAAGAATTCAATTGAGCATTGAGCGATAAGTTTTCTGATATTGAATTTAAAAATTCGCTTGTATCATGAGCTGACGAGGGCGCACCGGTACCATTGACTACCTTTAAACCCAATGAATTATCAGGAAAATCTGCTAGGCTTGTGTAAGCTTGAGCTATGCTAGCAAATTCTTTCTGTTGTTTCTCGCTATCCATATCAGTTTCTTTGGCAATGTCGCCGATAAGAGCAGCTGCCATTTGAAAGACACTTTCCGTTCGAACGTTGTTAATTCTAGCTGCAACCTCTATGTCTTCACTCCCTTGTCGTATATCCTGAACATCTGAAAAAACAAATGAAACGTAATTGGGACTAAAATCATCTTCAAAGACTATTTTTGAGATGTTTTCTTTTATGTAATTTTTTTTTGTTTTTTGGGATCTGGGGTCAACAGGTCTATCAAGTTCAAATTTTGATATTTGGGGTTTAAACCAAGAAATCTTGACATATCTTGGTAATGTTTCAGTAAGATTTCCTGACCGTGGACTATCCGGTCGGCGTGTTCTTTCATCGACGACATAAAAATTATAATTAAATGTTACATCAATTGATTTTACTTCGGGCACATTGACTATCGTAGAAGATGGTGATGCGTTAGATTCTTTGCTAGCCATTATGAAATTCCTAAAAATGGTTCGATGGTTATGAAATATTCGTCCATATACACATCATCAGGTGTAATGTCCCTTAATTTATAAAGAAATTTATCTTTATCCCTGTTGGATTTAGGCGCATGGGGAATTATAAATTTTTGATTCTTAAGAGAATCAATTTGTGGCTTGAGTTCAGCGAATGATTTGCCTGGCTCCATCATCGATGTGTCTATTATAAAATCATCTGGGTCAAAAATTATTGAAAATGTTCTATCGAACTTCCTGGGATATACGGCCTTCTTCAATATTTGTGCTGGCCTAAGAATAAAAGTTTCATTATGCAAATAGGAAATAAGCGTACTGGTAACGTCTATTGTAGGTAGATTATTTTGATTCGTGGCAGCGGCAGCAGCATTTCTTTCTTGTTGAGATCCATTCACAGGCACTTCTCTTGTGACTCCTGTGACTGGATCAACATATGTTGTCCTATTTGTACCAGCACTGACTCCTCCTGCTGTAGAAGCCAAGGAAGCAAATTTACCATAACCCTCATTCAAGTAAGAAAGCTCTTTTGACATGGGTTCATAATTATAATATCTAGTTTCATCAATCGAAACGCCTGTCATCCATCTAATATATTCTTCCGCCAAGAAGCTTTTAGCATGATTCTCATAAATTTCAAGACTCTCAGAAGTGCTGAGGGATGAGCCGTACTTTATAGCTATTTTTGGATCAGAAGCGTCAGTGTGCAATTCAAAACGGTCGCCCGTCCAATATTTTGTTGGTAACTCAAGCGGATTATTTGTTCCATTCTTCAATGTTGATGCATCCCAATTTCCAATGACTCGGGTTGGGAATCTATTGAGATCAAATAAATAACTCAGCGGTTTAAAAACCAAATATCTATGCAATAAATCAATTTTAAATATTTTGATTCTTACAATATTTTTCTTAATGGATTCATCCGACGTAAAATCTTGACTGTCGTATGACATAAGATTTCTCATCATTTTTGGTGGTATTCCCACAGAAATGATTCGCTTATTGTTTCCATCTTTCTTATAAAAAATCTCATTATTAAAATAAGTTTTCACAATAGGAAAAGAACAAATTTCCAAATCATTGACAGGAAGATAAGAACCAAATGGCAAATTTGCCATGGAGTTAGAATTAAAAGATGGAATTATGCTCTTTAATTTATTTTGACCATCGTTTTCTTTTGATATTCTATCAGATATTTCAGAATATATGTAATTCGACATTATCATTTGCTCTTCTGTGCTAGACGCATTAAAGAGCGATATTTTTTGGTCAATAGTGAAATTATTATTTTCATAAAAATAAGGCAGCGTCTTATCGAGATAAGGTTTAAAATTATTGGACAATAATTCTATAAAACTATTGATTTTATTAAGAGCGTGGGTGACAAAACCCTTTATCATAAAAACTTCAGAAAGCAATTCTTTCATTTCTTGTTTCATGTAGGTTTTTGCTTTAAAAAGATATTTGTTAAAAACACCATTTTTATCGGCGGTAAAACCCCAAATTGTTGAATGATCAATTGGATTGCTTTTATTAAAAAAAGATGTCGTAAAAATAAATGTTGAATCACCAAAAGCATTGTTTAAATTTACGCCTTGGGCACCGGTGCCCACAGACCAATAATTTGTATTCTCAAGACTTCGATTTCTAAAGATTTCACTTGACACTTTAAAGTTGCTCATTGTTGATGCCAGTTTTTTTGTTGCAACGTAAGCCATGTCCAGACTTTCATGTGTTAAACAAGAAATTGTCAGCATCATATTTGTCATGTATGCAACCATATAAACGTTCTTATCTATCCCAGAGTATTCTGTGTTTATGGGGTAGATGTTATATTCTTCCTTGAATGTTTGCATAAAGGTCAAAAGAATATTTGATTTTTCATAAAATATTTCTTTTTTTATTGTTTCTAATTCAAAAGCAAGATTTTGATCAAAAGCATTCACCCAAAAACTAGACACATTTGATATTTCATCAAATGAATCAAGAGATTTTAGCTGATCAGATTGCCAATGACCACATAGCGAGGTCAAACTTTCCATAAGATTATCAACAGCATGTTTGTATAAGAAATTGCCCTCTGTCACAGAGGCCTCATCAAGAACAAAACATATACACATCACCCAGAGACTAACAGCTCCTCGGCGAGCGGCATGCCCTTTTATAGGATCAGTTTGAAACATAGAACCGGCTATTTTTTTTATCAACATAGCAAAAAACCTATTATGGTTATCAGCCGGGGTCCAGTCGCTAAATTTGGATGTATCGGTTTTTATATTTTTTTTATCAGATATGTCCAAGATTTTAACATAACTTGTAAAAATACTTTTAAATCTTTGGTTTAGATATTGAGGTAAAAAATTTTCCTGGGCATTCTGGGAATTGTTGAGATCGTCATTGTAAGTGTTAACAAAATCCTCCAAGATCTTAGTGGTCTCGACAGCATCTTCGAGTCTCTTCTTTAACCTATTGATTCTACTTAAATCATAGGCATCACCATTTGCATTAATGTTCAATGATGTCTCGAGATAATATTCTCTACCTGTTGTAATTTTAGGCGACTGTGTGTCACCAAGTGGACTATTGTCCCTCTCAAAGGTAAAAACGCTATATTTATCTTGTCCGATTGATGCATATTCATGAGCAAGGCTCATGAGAGAAAGCCCCTTGCCAATTGGATTTTCTGGCATTTCAAAAGTTTTTTCAGGGACAACACCAACAAGATGGTCCCAAACTGATACGTTCATTCCGTCAGGAGCTGTTTCAAATCCTCTTGCTTTCAATGCGCTGGAATAATCATTGATTGTTTTACCATAACTCTTTTCCCTTTGTAAAACGTCAGATATTCTGGCCACTGCACGTGGAATGGCATCTTCAAAGGCTGTAGTATAATCCGTGCCATTCCAATTAACCGCCTCGGCAATCTCCTTGTTGTTTTTACCTCCGATTGGTCGATCTATAAAAATAGATTGTTTTTCGGTAAAAGTAAATAACTTTAAAAGTGGTTTCTCCACTTGCTCAGTGTATATAGATAAACTATCCTTTGTAGACAAACTTGATAATGGATTAGTTGTGACAATATTGGCATATGTGTCTGGCATTTTAATGCCATTATTTATCCATAATGAATCTTTGGCCTGCAGGTTCTTATCAGAAGAGGCAATAGAATTAAATGATGAATTGCTCGTCCCAATTGAAGAAACACTCAATGAAAATTTCAATTCATTCAGTGTTTTAATCCACAGTTCAGTATCAGGGAATGTTTTTATGCCTTGAGGTGTTGCTATGCCTTTTTTTATTAAATAGTCTTTGACGTTTTCATATTTCGAATTTCCAACCAATCTAATTCCTAGTCTAGCTAATTCATTGGAAAATGAATTTTTTGATGGGCTTAGTTTAGCCAAATCTTCCTCTTCGGTTGGAAAATCTTCTTCTACAGGGTATTTGTCTTTCAGAGGCTTATTAACATTGAGAGCAGCGTCAAGCTCCTTAAATTTTGGAAATATTTTATTTAAAAATGAATCTGTGACAATTGGCAAAGTTGCTTTAATGGAGTCTTGAGCCGGCTTAACCACTCTTTCTTTTAAATTTGTGCTATGAAGAACAGTTATTGCATTTTGGGCATTCAAAATCCTTGCATTTTCTTTGAGATTTAAAATGTCTCCAATTCGTGTTAAATCGCCTTTTTCATAAATTGGCAAAAATTCAGAATTCAATATTATGCTGGGCGCTTCATTTGGTAGACCAGAATATTTTAAAACCTTTATTTTTGAAGGAGTTGGGGCAGCTGACGTGTCTTTTTCTCGTGGTGATCGTGAAAATGGCGGTTTTGCTACTATTTTTTTACTTTCAATAACGTTTTTTGCTCTTTTTTCATCAAGATCCTTCAGGATTTGTTGATATCTTGTATCAAGACTTGGTTCTCTTGCAAGATCGCCTGTGGCAGCTGTACCCTCAGTTGCACCTGCAGCTGCGCTGCCTACACCTGTGGCATCTGTACCTATGGCTGGGCCTTTTGTAGTTTTAGCTTTGGCTGCAGCTTCAGCTGCTGCAGCTTCAGCAGCCTTTCGACGCATAGCATCATTTGCAGCTGTCCCTGCCGTGCCTGTGGCAGCTGTACCCTCAGTTGCACCTGCAGCTGCGTTACCTGTACCTGTGGCAGCTGTGCCTGCTGTAGTTTTAGCTTTGGCTGCAGCATCTGCTTCAGCTTTTAATTTCATCTGTTCAGCTAAAGCGGCATTATTCGTTCCAGTTGATGGAGGGGAGGAACCATGAACATGAGAAGCAGTAGAATTAGATTCATTTTTTACATTTTTTTGTCCACTTCCTCCTTTTGTTTGTCCGGAAGGTGTTTTTGTAGTGGCGTTAGTCGCCTGCTTTTTTTTCTCTGCGTCAGCAGCAGCTTTTGCTGCTGCTGATTTTGCGGCAGCATCAGCAGCAGCTTTAGCAGTCGCTGCCTTTTCTTCATCTGTTCTCTTTTTTTCGTCTGCCTTTTTCTTTGCTTCTTCGGCTGCCCTTTTCTCTCGATCGGCTTTTTCCTTCTGAAGATCTTGAAGCCTTTTTTTGGCAGCATCTTCTGTCGCTTTTTTTGCGGCTGCATCCGCCGCGGGATCTTTTGCCGTTTTTGCAGCAGAATTTGTTCCTGATCTGCCTGCCCCTGTTCCTGTTCCTGCTGCCATGTTCCAATCACCCTTTAGTTAAAATTTTTCCTATAAAGAACTGGCGTTATCCACTCAGAATCAACGTATATTTCATTGGAATAGCCGGGTTCATCAATATCGTAATGTGGCATTAATGGTACAATAATATAGTAAATCGAACCCACATCGTCCTTGTTTAATTCATGATAGATATAATTTTTATGGGTTTTACCCAAAAATTTCCTAACACCGTTTACTACCTTCATGACAAGAAAAGAGTCATAGAATACTCCCGCGGCATTTCTTACGCTAAAGTTTATTTCCCAATTAATTCTTATGGTGTCTATGTCAAGCCTAAACGCGTTAACATTTTTAATGGATATGGCGTCGACAAAACTATTGCTTTTAATCTCCTGTGTCAAACCATATTGTTCGGCTGTCATTGTTTCGTATGTGTCGATAACTGGGACTCCGTCTAGTTCGAAATTTAAAACTCCAGTTAATTTTGTAAGTGGATTCTCCCATTTGTAGGGCGAGTAAAACCACTTTTTACCGTTCACTTCTCCGTTTTCAACATAATCCTTGAAGAGAGTAAGCGGATTTCTTCTATAAGTTATGATTTTATAAACGTATTTATTGTAAGGATCATAAGGAAGCAGCGCATTTTTAGTCCTACTTTCATTATCATCTATAAAAGTACCATCTCCCATTAGGGTAAAGCTTTCTCTCACACAAGTCGTTAAATTTAATCTAACTACTTCATGGACTATAATACCTGTGTAGTCTTTTTTAGGAATGGCAGAAGTGGATATGTTCGACGAATTAACGAAATAATCATATAGTTCCGGTGAAAACTCCTTTAATATGCTAGTGATTTTATCGTCTTCTTTTTGTGATGTGGTTGTTATTATGTTAAAAGCAACATTTTCAAAAGAAACATCTGCAGTTGATACAATACTAACATCAATTGGATTCTCAAAATAAGAAAGTAGAGGATGTTTATAAAACATGAAATTTGATCTATTTTCTACTATTCCATTGTCAACAGAAACATAATATTCGAATATTTCGCCTGGTTCATACGGAACAGACAACGTAGTCTCAGATTCGCCAATAGTCGTAGAAATCATTGAAGCTAATATATAGCCTCCCTCATATTCCTTTGTAAATCCATTTGACAATCTTCTTTTATAGAGAAAAATTTTCTTGCAATCAAATGGAATATTATAGACTTTCACAAAAATCATATCATTATTTTGTGGAATTTTATAAGCATCAATCATGATAGAATTGATAATCTTGTTTTGCCCCCAGATGATTTCATTGAATACGTGTGATTCAACACCATCAATATTCACTGGTACTATTTTAAAAATAGTTATGGGATCGGAGGGTCTATAAATTATTGGTACACCTATTCTTTCCCTCAACACAGATGTCAAAATGTTATTTTTTGTATAAGAAGTTCTGACATTGTGCTGGTTAAAAGATGCCACGTAAACGTTATAAGAAACTATTTCTGGTCCATTCAAATTATCTTTAATAGTCAAATAACATATGTTATCAACCTTATTGCCCGTGACAACCAATTCTGGTTGATATATTGAGGCCTTGTATGCCTGATAATGTATTAAACAGTCTATATTAAAATTTTTTGTTTCAACTATTTCATTGAGCTGTTTATGAACTTCAAAGGCTACGTTGATTTTAGAATTTTTATAATTCATTGAAATTTCAACATCTGTTGTCATTTCAAAAAAATCAAGATCTTTTGTGGTTTCCCTTGTTTCATATAATATAGATTTATTTTCAAATTGACTTGGCGAAACAACGTGTAGAAAATATCTCAAATAATCCAAAGATATTTCTTTTTTGTTTTTCAAATAATTTGAAATAAATTTGGCATCATATGTGTCAGTCCTAGAGTCAAAAGACTCCTCACTTACAGAATGTGGCATGACACCATATCGGTTAATTGCATCTATTGCATTATGTGGATTGAATAAAACGTTTTCTGCAAGCTTTTTTGGCACATGAGGTGTTATGTCAGAAGCGTAAGTTTCAATGAATGTATAATTATATTCATATAAGTCCTTCGGAATGGTTGGAATGCCATAAGGAACAAAAATTAAATCTTTTTCAACAATGGTGGTGCCGTCACTCTTTATGCCCTTGTGGTGCATCAATTGATTCAAACCTGAACTTAATTTTGATTGTGCCGATGGTGATAATGGCTCACCACCTTGAAAAAACCCATTAGATTCTTTTTTGGATTGATCTCTTGTATTTATTTTTTCTACTTGTGAAGTGTTTCTAGAGTCACCAATTATCACATCATTGTCTTGTGGAACATTAAAATTTTCGTCGGTCTCATTTGACTTGACCCTAATCACTAATTTTTCATAATCCCTAATATCTTCGCTGGTTCTCAAAGAAATTTTCCAACGAAATTTAAATCTCATCGTGTTCTTTGTCCTATCAACATCCACCAATTCAGCAAAGGCATCTTTGTTTATGATAAGCAAATCACTGGTGTTTTGATTTTTATTGTAAGAGAATATCATTCCGGATCCCTATCTCTTTGAGAAAGAACTATCGTAAACAAATTAACATAACAAGTGGTTCCTCTGTCATCAATAAAAGTTTTACCAATGAAAAAAACTCTATTTTTTTCATTGGGATCACTTCCAACATCATTTTGCATATAACCAAAATCAACAATGTCCAATTTAGAAACTGTATTGTCAACAATTTCAAAGAACTGCCCTAAGATATTATTATTTCTAGAAGTTTTTTCAAAAACAACATCTTGACTAGGATAATTTTTTAGGTCTGCCATTAATTTTGACATCATTAACGTCATTTCATTATCACCCCATGAGGGATAGTCGCCTAGAAAATATTTTGTTGGTATGTTTTTTATGTCTTTTTTGTTTGCAACAATCGAATCACTGACTTTAACCAAAGGTGGCAAATATCTAAAATTTTCTAAATTACTTAATTTGCTATCGCTAAAAAGAGAATCGATAGAATTCAATGTTGGAGGAGCCATCGTAAGCTGCCTAAGTCGTCGTGCAGATATTTGGTTTAAATCAAATTTTATTTCTGAGTCAAATTTGCTGTTTTCAGGAGCCTTTGGGTAGATACTGAAATTATCGTCCTCAAACAATCTATCTATTGTAGAAATTATTTTTAGGTCTTGAAAGTTGTCAAATGAAGAAGACAAAATATCAGTTATTTGACTAGAAAAATTTGCAACTTCTATTTCTTCTCTGTGTAATTTGCCACCCAACACCGGGCCCTCTAGTGATAAAGAAGACGTTATTGAGCCTATTGTGTTAGGTGTTATTTTCAAAATCTGTCCACTTGCTATATTTTCGGTGCTTTTCGAATCCAAAAAAACAACATTGGCCTGTTGTGTTGCAAAAACACTGGGCCCTTCACTGGAGCTGATTAAAGAAATAGCCCTGACTATACACTTGGCTAAGGACTGCGCATCCAATCCATCCTTAGTTCCTATGTACGCTTTGTAGGGTTTACCAGTTAGACCGCTACATCCAGCAAATGAACCGGTAATGAATTCTGATGGGAAGTCAGGTTTTATTAAAATGCTGGCCGTGAATGCCCCCGCGCCATCACAATAAATAAACCCTTTTTCATCGTTGGCTTTATCGTACTTTAAAAAATTAAAAGTCTTTATGGTCCTTCCGTGATAATAAGAATATGCAGATAATTTGCCATTTATGAATTCACCTTGTGCTTGACTAGATCCTTCGCCAAAAGGCAAATTGATTCCAAGGTTTAAGTTTTGTTTTTTAAATGGAACTAATTTACCTTCGTCGTTAGCTTCAAAAACTATTTGATCCTGTGGCAAATTTGCTGCTTCAAAATAAAGCTTGCTTGTAGGATCTTCATGCCCATTTTCGACGTCTGGCAGATAAGAAACATCTGCATCAGTAAAAGTGACATAGGAGACATTAAACGTGCCTTCGGACATTTGTCTACGACCTTCGGACGTTATTATTGCATCAATGATTCTGGATTTATTATCGAGTATTCCCATGTCAATTACCACACTAATTTATGTTTAAACAAAACATTATTGCTAAAGAATCTTTGAAGCAAGTGTTGCCAATTCAGATCTCTCTCCCTTTAGCAGTGTTACGTGACCTGATATTGCAAATGGCTTGAATTTTTCTATTGCATAAGTCAAACCATTTGTGAACGTGTCAACATGAACGTTGTCAATTTGTTCTATATCGCCGGTTAAAACTATTTTGGTTCCATCACCTGCTCGAGTAACAATAGTTTTTAACTCATGCATGGATAGATTTTGAGCTTCATCAATTATCATAAATGCATTGGGAATTGATCTACCCCTAATGAAGGAAATTGCTTCGATCTCTATAAGGCCCTTTTGTTGCATTAATTCAAGATAGGGATCTTTAAATCCACCAGGCTGTTGTTCGGAGCTCTTTTTTCTATTATTCATGCTTTGTTTCTTCAAAGAAGAGCCAAGCAAGTATTCAAGATTGTCCCTTATTGGAGCAATCCATGGCTCCATTTTTTCCTCCAAAGTCCCAGGAAGAAAACCAATATCTCGACCAACGGGTTGCACTGGTCTAGAAACTATTAACTTTTGATATATCGGTTTTTTTCCCAATGAATCAAGCTGTTCAAGACCCGCTGCTAGAGCCAACAATGTTTTTCCGCAGCCTGCTCTTCCGGTAAGGGTCATTAACTTAACTTCAGGATTTAACAATAAATCCATGGAAAAAACTTGTTCTTTATTTCTACACCTTATGCCAAAAACATTTTCATGTTTTTGCACATGTACCAAACTGCCATCAGCTTGATTTCTGGCCAGGGCCGAATTTGTCGTATTTCCAGCGCTATTGATAGATTTTAGAACGACTATTTGATTGGGAAAAAATGCCTCTTGAGAAACATCGGAAGTGATCATCTTTTTTTCTTGATAAAAAGAATCAACAATTTCCTCCGTCGTTTCTACAACTTTTACGCCTGTATACAGAGAATCAACATTGTCAGAAACTCTATTGCTCAAATAGTCTTCTGCTTGAATTCCAAGAGAAGAACACTTTATCCTGATATTAATATCCTTGGAAATTAATATGACATCTGGGTCAACTTCCTTCATTTGAAGGATGAACCCAATGATCATATTATCAACAGAGGAACCGTATCCCAAATCAGAAGGCAAAAGATCCTTGTGTTCTCGTGAACAAGAAATAATTTTTAACTTGCCTCCACCAGGTAGATCAATTCCTTCCTTGAAATTTTGATCTCCTGACACGGATAAATCATTTAGTTTTCTGGTGACCTCTCTGCAATTTCTACCGACCTCATCGGATCTAATCTTATGTTTGTCCAATTCCTCTAGAACCATCATGGGAATGATGAGGTCGTTATCTTCAAAATTTCTAAAACAATTAGGGTCACTCAATAAAACGTTTGTGTCTAAGATGTATGTTTTTTTCATTTGATTTAAGTCGCAGTTTTTATACAATTTATGTTCTACGACAAACTATAGCATATTATATGACACAAATCAATAAATCAGACAATAAAACTAAGTTAAATGTTTTAGATAACACCACGTGCTACGAAGCAATTGATAAGAATAAAACCACATGTCAAAGAAAAAATTGCCACCAGTGGATTAATCACCCTGGTGGTAAAAATTGCATTCATGTAACAACTCAACAGGGAGCACTAACCCTAAGAGAAATAGGAAAAATATATGGCCTTACCAGAATGAGAATATGCCAAATAGAAAAAAATATCTATCAAAAAATAAGAACGTCCATACTCACTTAACAGACTTCTTCTTAAATTTTCCAGGATTCAAGGCAGGCTCTGATTCAACAGCAGGGGGGACATTTTCCTCTTGCTGTTTTTCAATTTGAACCTCTTCTTCAAGTGTCTTTATTTCTCCAACGCTATGAACCTCAACAACGTTGTTGCTAGCAAATTTACGATTTATTTCAGCTGAAGAATTCTCAACGTTGGCGACGGTTTTTAATTCGTCCGCTGATCTTTTCTCGGCATCGATTTTTTGTTGCCAGACAATTCTTCTAACTCTTTCTTCTTGTCTCATTTTGTTTCTCCAATAAAATGGGCACAGTTTTATATATTTAACTGCACCCTTATTTTATCACTGCTTTGTTTTCTTGGGCTTTGCTGGCTTTTTTGCGGCTTCAGCTTTCTCAAGCTCAATTGTAGACTTGACTAAATCCCTGGCATTGGCTTGCAACTGTCGAAGGCCTTTTCGAGCTCTGACACCAGCAGCAGCCACCCCGCGAGCATTCTTCAAAACATCGGACTCTATGGCTTCAATTAGAGCCTTAAGCTCTGTCCACTTGGTAAAAACATCTAAACTCATTGGTTAATGATAACCTCCTGCTCGAAATATACGCACGCCATCAAAAAAGTAAACCCTCAGCCCACAGATTGAGTAAATTCTTCAGGAAACATATCCTTGTTTCTCAAGAAGAAACGATTCCAATCGGAGTCAAGGATGTATGATATGGCGTGATCTTTCTCATTCCTGATAGATCTACCAAATGACTGGATGATGGACTTCGCAGTCATATATGGATACCACATTTTATTACGCTCCATCCTTTTTTTGACTACAAGATCACCAAGGTATGGAAACGGTACCTTGCAAAGAATTTGAAATCTAGATGCTTCATCGGCCAAGTCAACACCTTCCATCATCGATGGACTGAGAAGGATGGTTGGCTCTTTTGCTTCGAGATGTTTCTTGAGTACATCATCCCTGTTTGTGGAATCATGAACAAGTATTCTGCTTGATCTGATGTTCTCTTGGAGAAACTTGGCGACCTTGTAATTCGAACTATGGATGATGCCTTTATCGCTAGGGTGTTTTTCCATGAGCATCTTGACCGCCTCAACCATAACCGGCAACGTCTTATCAATGTTGTCCTTTGACATGCTACCGACTGGCACATAGTGAATAGGCCTATTCTCAATTGGAAATGGTGAAGGGATTCTCAAGTATGCAACGTCATTTGTTTTTAAACCCACAGAGGCGCAAAATACATCCTTGTCGACCACTGTCGCAGACATCATCAAGATTCTTGCGCCGTTCCTAAAAAATACCTTCTCACTATACGGAGAAACATCGATGGGCTTAAATTCGAATTTTCTGGCGCCTCTCTTGTTGCCTTCCTGTGGATAAGCAACATTCATTGCCCAATTGTCAGGTTTATAAACCTCAATGAACTGGTCAATCTTTCCCACATGTTTCTCCAGCATCTCATATTGCTTGGAGTAATCTCCGTAGCCCTCGATGCCCTCAGAGAGCTTCACAAGATTCTTTTCCAATTCTTTGACATATTTATTGACCGACTTTTTGTAAGTAGTCTTAACCCAGTCGAAGACGGCTTGTTGGCTGTCCAGCTTTGGTATCTTGCACTTAAGTGCATCGCGAGCAAATTTCTCTGAAAAAGTCACTTCCACAAATTTACCGAGCTCTGTCTCCACATTGTGACACTCATCCACAATGAGAAGCGCACGTGGTTCGAGCTTGCCTGCATACGTTGTCTCTGCCAAGAAATAAGAGAAGTTAGTGATGGAAACGGGCGAATCGATGAAGTCTTGTTTTTCTAGGCTATAGTGACACTCGTTCTTACACTGCTTCTGAAAATCAGTACCATTGAGTTGTTTGCCCAGCTTTGACAACAGCCTTTTCGACTCTGCACAAGTCTGATCGGAATAAAACTTGCACTTATAGTTGGAAGATGACTTGATGGACCTGATAAGTCCCTTGCCTGACTGGGGACCGAAGTCGGACATGTATTGTTCCTGCAGCAGCTTTTGGGTAGTTATGACGTAGGCACCTGTCATGGGTTCGCCATCTTCGTTCTTTATGGTAGGCGCATGAGCTTCCATATAGCGCGCGATGGCAATACCAGTAGCACTCTTTCCACTACCCGTACCCATTTCAAGCAATACATGTCTCTTTCCTGACTCATATGCATCGATGGCAAATTCGATAGCCTTCCTTTGTTCCGGTCTAATTTTTGAGAACGGAAAATACTTTAAGTAGTCGTACTTAGGCATGAAATGTATACTAAATGGCGAAACAGCAAATTTGCACCATTACTCTTTTTCGCCAATGATCTTGTCGACAATTCCTAGTTTGATTGCCTCTTCAGGGAGAAGATAAACGTCATGACCGGTCGACATTATCTTTTCTATTTTTGTCTTAGTTGCCCCGGTTTCTTTTACAATTGCATCGACCATTTGGTCTTGGAGCCTCTTGTGTTCCTTGACATCATTGAGGACATCAAACACGGTGCCTCCAACGCCGCCTGAAACGGGGTGAATCATGATTCTGGCAGATTTTCCGATCATTCTTTTGCCCTTGTGTCCGGAAGCTAGCAGCAACACTCCGGCCGACATGACTTTTCCTAAAGCAATCGTATGCACCGGGCAAGGCAGGAATTTAATGGTGTCATAAAGAGTAAACATTTCATCGACTGATCCACCATAAGTGGATATGACAAGATGAATGGGTTTATGGTTTTGGTTGGCCAAGTGCAGTAATTGCGCAACAACCATAGAAATAGATACTTCGTTAACGTCACCATGTAACACAACTAATCTAGTAGTGTCTCCGGCACTCACATTGGAGACGACCATGGTGTCTTCTGAATTGTTCTTTTCTTCTGATTTCAATAGTAATTTTGCTGTAGGCCTTCCCATCACATCTCCTTGTCTTGCATGTCATCACCACCATAAATCTTTGATATAAACAATGTATCGCCTTTCAATTCTTTTATGTGCGATGTCATGTCCTTCATTTCGTCTATGTTTTCAAGTTCGAGACTGAGTTGATAAATGATTAACCATCTTTGTCTATCATTGACACCAAATTGATTGATTTCAGAAACTATCTGACGAGCCTGGTTGTTATCGTATGCAATTTTTTCGGATTGCATCTGGCCATAAAATATTTGTTCCATTATTCACCCTGGGAATGCGACGTCTGTCCTGTTAAAAGATTCTATCTTAAAAAATGTATCACTCATTATGCGAACATATTTTCCTTGTTTCGTGTCGCTCTCTTCTTCCTTGACTAGTATCACAAACTCTCCCCACAATTTGTTTTCTACAATAAACTGTGCCAATTCCCACATCGGTAAATCAACATTATTTCTCTCCAAAATTGCAGAAAGATTTGAAGGCATAGATGTCTTAATGTCTTCAATGCTTAGTATTGAAGAAAGATTTTCTTTTCCTTGCAATATCTCAGACTTGCATATGTCAATAACCTTATGAATTGATCCACAATTGTTGCATTGAGCATATTTAATGATGACTTCATCATCATCTTTTATTGCAGAAAAAACGATGAATTGGTGGGCAGGTGGATTGGGTGTGGACTTAAATTGTGATAAAACACATCTGCATTTTACCAAGTGGAGTTGACCGCGCATTTATACCAACTTTTTTATTGAATTTTGAAAGTATGATATTGCCTTTTGAGAAGAATCATCAAAAATGAAATTAACCACTTGAATTAACCTAGGGAGCTCCGAAGCTTCAATTTGAATTTGTCCATTTCGACTTGCACTGATTAATCCGACAATCAAATTATCTTTGGTGCTATCAAGCACAAGCTTGGCTTCTTTTGAAATTTTATCGACGTTGTTCATGTTCACCTCTTTTTAAAATAATTCTACTTTCACACATGTAAATAACCCATTTTTTCAATGGCGCCATTGAAAGATTCAAAATATCGATTTGCAACTACTTCAGGACGTATTCCATTCGAACAAATGGAATTTAATCGACGTATTGCCTCGTCAAACTCAATCGAATTGCATGCGTATGATGCATCATCCGGTAGAGCCACCTCAACGCAGGAAGAAGATAGGCACTTTATGCGCTTTATTAGCGTCTCTGTCAGCTCAGGATTTTTTTCCATTTTTTCTTTGAGTTGCTTGATCAATATTTTTGTAGATTTTTTTGAGGCGGCATTCTTCAAGATTACCTTGTTTGATTGAAAGTTGCAGCTTTCCACCATTTTCAAAGTCGACATATCAATCGAAGAGATGAGTTGTCCCTTGAGGCTTGACACCACATCGGTGTTTGATGCTGTTGCTATATCCACCAAAGTATTAACACCTTCAAGGTCATATGTGATTTGATATGGAAAAAGCACCAGGTTTCCTCGATCATTGTTGACCTTGATTGTGTTAGCAACATCATCAGATAATCCCCTGCAAAAAAGTGCGCAGGGGATTTTGTTGTCGGAAAGAAATGTTAAAACATGATGAATTTCAGATACGCTTTCAACATATCCATCGATGCACAAAACAGAAACATTCTTCAATAATTGCGGTCGAATATTGACCAGTGATTTTGCTGGAAATGAATAACCGTCATAAGCTTCAATGTAAAAATTGTGATTTGATGATTTTTTCAAAATCACACTTGTTGAAGATCCGGACATGTCAATGATGTTTTCCATGATTTTGCGGTTGCGATGATTCATGAATCGAAAAGAGTTGATCACGGACTTTTTGGTGACTGGGGTGTCAGATGTGTCTTCTATTTTTTGGCCGACAAAAAGCCTGAGAAACATGTTCCCGGATCCAGGAGAAGTCTTCTCGGCCGTAATAAAATTAGAAAGCAAAATTTCATAAATCTTTGACTGGGATATATCAGTGGGTTTAATCCGAAGAATGTGCTGGATGTGCTTGAGTGGTCCGTCTTTTGAAAGTGATTTTTCAACATCCAAATTTTCTCTTATGATTTTTCTTACTTCTTCAACAATGACCGGCAATTCACTCATGGGCTTATTCTACACACAACGAATTGCAAGTGGTTAATGCAAATTTACTTTTTGCATGTACAAGTCTAATTGCAGGTAGTATTCTAATTAATAATTAGAAGAATTAATTGGATCCAATTAGATACAATTAGAAGAATTAATTAGATACAATTAGATACAATTAGAAGAATTAATTAGATACAATTGGATCCAATTAGATAGAATTAGATCCAATTAAGAGGCTAATTAGAATGAATTTAAAAGAACCAATTTTTGTAAATCCCAATAAGCTAATAGAAGAAAATTCTGAGATTATTTTTGTTGCTGACGTGTTCGTTGAGGATTATGTCGGTGGAGCCGAATTAACGTCGGATGCAATCATCCAGGAATCACCATTTGTGGTGCAAAAGCTACACTCAAAAGATGTAAATCTTGCAACTTTACAACAGGGAATTAATAAATTTTGGATATTTGGAAATTTTGCACAACTCAATCCAGAATTAATTCCTTCAATTGTGGCAAATTTGAAATACTCCGTCCTGGAGTATGACTATAAATACTGCAAATTTAGATCACCTGAAAAACACGTTGCAGCCGAAGGCACGTGCGATTGTGAAAGTAAAATCAATGGAAAATTGGTTTCCGCTTTTTACTTTGGATCCCAGGCTTTATGGTGGATGTCAGAACAACAAAAAAACAAATACACCAACTTATTTCCGTTTCTGCTGGAGAAAGATAATGTAGTTTTATCCAGCGTATTTTCCAAAGAAACTCTTGGAAAATTGAGACACTTGAGGGAGCAATCAAATCCAAAAAAGGGTTGGATTGTTTTAGGATCCACTTCTTGGGTGAAGGGTTTTGAAAATGCAAAAAAATGGTGTGAAGACAATCACAAAGAATATGAAGTTGTATGGAATTTGAGCTATGATGAAGTGCTAGCAAAACTTTCCACCTCTGAGGGCTTTGTCTACCTACCGGCCGGAGCCGATACGTGTCCAAGAATGGTGATTGAAGCTAAGTTATTGGGTTGTGAGCTTCACATGAACGACCATGTTCAACATGCAAAAGAAGAGTGGTTCAATACAGACGATTTAGATTCTATCCAAGATTATCTCTACACAGCGCCAGACATATTCTGGAAGGCAATCAAATTGATCAAAAATCATAAACCAACCATTAGCGGTTACATCACTACTTACAATTGTATTGCACAGGAATATCCATTTGAAAGAAGTATTAATTCCATGTTGCAATTTTGTGATGAGGTCTGTGTGGTCGACGGAGGTTCCACCGATACCACACCCGAGACTCTCTTTGACTTACAGATGAAGAACTCTCCAGAAGAGTCACGAGTCAAATTGATCGAGGACCTGAAGAGAGAGAAGGGTGAGACTCTTCCTATTTCCGTTCTCCACGAGGCACTCAACGGTATTTCACGAGTCAAAGTGAAGACGATATCCCGTGATTGGACTCATCCTCGACATGCAGTTTTTGATGGCATGCAGAAGGCAGAAGCACGAAAGATGTGTACTGGCGAGTTCTGTTGGCAAATGGATTCTGACGAAATAGTACACGAGAAAGACGCTCATAAAATCATTGAATTGTGTCAAAATATTCCAAAGAACGTCGACATTGTTTGTCTCCCGGTTGTGGAATATTGGGGAGGGCCCGAAAAAGTTAGACTTGACATTCAGCCTTGGAAATGGAGACTCAGCAGAAATTCTTCACACATCACCCATGGAATCCCAGTCGAACTTCGCCGCAATGATGTAAATGGTGACCTCTATGCACTCGAAGGTACCGATGGTTGTGACATGATCAACACAGAAACGGGTGAGAGATTGCCACATGTTACGTTCCACAACACAGAGACAGAAACAATTCGTAGAGCAGCAGTTTTAGGTGATGAGAATGCCATTAAAGCCTATCAGGATTGGTTCAATAAAGTTGTTGAAAATCTTCCTGGTGTATTTCATTATTCATGGTATGACATTCCGAGAAAAATTCGAACCTATAAGAATTATTGGACAAAACACTGGAATTCCCTTTACAACAAATCAATGAAAGACACAGCAGAATCAAACATGATGTTTGATTTACCGTGGTCAGAAGTTTCTGAAGAGATGATAGAAGATTTGGCAAAAAATCTAAAAGAAAAAACAGGCGGTTGGATTTGGCACGGCAAATGGAAAGGCCAGCAAATTCCCCACCTGACAATTAACACAACGGAGCCAAAATGAAAGAGAACAAATTGCATCAAGCAATATCGAAGCTTTTGACTGACCGCTTGGCAAAAAATAATGGAAAAAGATTGAATAGAGAAACTTGTACGGAAATATATCAAGACATATTTTTTAGCATAACGGAGCTATTCAAAGAGTCATCCACACCGCTTGGTAACGAAGCTGCAAATCTATTGGCACAGATGTATTATGATTGTGTGACACTGCAGACATCTTCTGGCAATTCAGAATTGGATCCAAGCATATTTGAAAAGAGGGCGTCGACAGACAACGTTCCTACAAAGGAATTAGCATTATTGGCAACAATGATGAACGGTACTCCCTTTGCACCTGTGTTTATATCGGCAGTCAAGAGGCGATCGTGAACTCAATAGAGGATGTGAAAATTTGCGTCGCCATTTGTAATTACAATCACTCTCGCTATCTTAAGGAATCCATACAGAGCATTGTGGATCAAACACACAAAAATCTTGATATTGCCGTTATTGATGATGGCTCAATCGACCAAGGAAATGTAAAGGACTTGGTTAAATCTTTTAACGACGAAAGAATTAGGCTCATTCTTTTACCTACGAACAAAGGAAAATGGAATGCACTAAACACTGCCTTTTTGGGAACAGATGCAGTGATATGTACTTCTCATGATGCCGACGATGTTTCTCTGCCGTGGAGATTAAAAGCCCAGATTAATTGCATGATTGAGACGAAGACTGTCCACAATTTGTGCGGCTTCATCTCTTGTTGGTCTGATCAAGAGGTGATAGATTACGCAACAAAGATTGAACTGCCTTCGGAAATGAAGGTAGCATCTGGCGATGCGGTCACGAAGAGCGTCCTTCAAGGTTTCGACACTCCTGGAATCAACCATTATTTTACAGGCAATTTTGAAACTGCTGGTGTTAGTTCAATGTTCTATAAGAGAATTTGGGATTTAGGAATTAGATTTTTACCGCCTGGCAAAAACGTTAGGGTACTCATGAGTGAAGATTCTGATTTTAATTTTAGGCTCACGACAAGCCATCGTTCAACTTCTCTGTTATTAGAAACACCATATCTTTATAGAAGAAACACCAGCACAAACAAGGAAGAAAAATGAGCACTTCTTTTAAAATAGTTGTTCCCGTGTATAATTCGGAAAATTGGATTGAAAAATGCCTATCTTCAATCAAGAATCAAAAACATAAAGAATTTGAATGTGCCATATACAATGATTGTAGCACCGATTCAACAGGCGAAAAAATAGAAGATTTTATTAAAGAATATGGTGATGAAAGATTTACAGTCGTTCACAATTCTTCTAACAAGAAAACTCTGTTTAATCTCATAGATGGATGCCAAACACTTAAATCAAAAGAAGAGCCAGAGTCAGTTTTGGTGGTAGTCGATGGAGATGACTCTTTGTTCAGCGAATATTCTTTGAGCTTGGTCGATAACGTATATCAAAAAACTGGAACGTCTTTGACATATGGTTCATTTGTTCATTGGCCTACAGGAGAGATTTCTAATTTTTCTAGGGAATTCCCGAATGAAGTAAGGGCAAATAATAATTACAGAAAATTCCCGTTCGTTTCCAGTCATCTTAGAACCTACAAGAGCTATCTTTGGAATTCCATATTGGATTCAGACCTTAGAGACACAGATGGAGAATATTTTAAGGTAGCTTGTGATGTTGCAACAATGATACCAATGTTAGAAATGGCTGGTGGAAATTTTATACACATTCCCAACATTCTATATGTTTATAATAGATGGAATCCACTGAGCGATGACGTCATTAATTCTTCAGAGCAAGGAAGAATAGATAGATTAATAAGGTCTAGAAAAAAATACGAGCCGTTTTTATGAGAGATTTTTATAGTTTTGCCATGTTGGGAAAATATGGCAGACTTGGCAATCAAATGTTTCAAGTAGCTACAGTCGCATCCCTTGCAAGATTAAAGGGGTGCGATTTAGTTTTACCCAATAATGAAAACACAATCATTAGAAAATGCTTCAATATCCCATGCATTGACGCAACAGAAGATCATTCCTTTTTAACAAAAGGAAGATGGCAAGAGCCAAGCTTTTGTTATTCTAGACAAATATTGGATCTTCCGACCAATGTTGATATATTGGGATATCTCCAATCGTGGAGGTATTTGTTTGATGAAAAATATATTAGACAAATATTTTCTTTCGATAAAAGTGTCATCGAAAGATGCAAGAATAATTTGCCAATAGGAGAATTAATATCTTTACACGTGCGAAGAGGAGATTATCTAAAATTTCCAAAAGTTTTCCCATTGCCATCAGTTGAATATTATGAAGATGCAGTGTCTTCAATAAAGTCTGAGAGACAGGATGCAATACCAGTAATTTTCACCGATGACAAAAAATGGTGTGAAGAAAATTTTCCAAAAATGCAAATTTTTTCCACTTCAGAAATCGATGATTTGTGTATGATGTCGTTATGCAAACATCATGTGATTGCCAATAGTAGCTTTAGCTGGTGGGGGTCTTGGTTGGCAAAATCAGAAGAACAAATAGTGTATTCACCGCATGCATGGTTTGGTCCAGAAGGACCACAGGACACACAGGATTTATTGCCACCCTGGTACAGGAGATCTTAATGCTATTAGATTTAGAAAAAATTGTTGAAGTTTTTAACATTCCACAAACAGGTGTTTTTCACGTGGGTGCTCACCACGGCCAAGAAATGGAAAGGTATAAAAAATTAAAACTTAAGAATGTTGTGATGTTCGAACCATCTCCAAAGACATTTGAAATACTACAAGAAAACCTAAAGGATGAAGAAGTTACATTGGTAAATTTGGGCCTGGCGTCAGAAGACTCTGAACTAGAGCTCTATGTTGAATCAGCAAATTTAGGACAGTCTAATAGTTTGCTCAAACCAATGCTCCACACATCACAATATCCAGACATAAAATTTGAATCAAAAGAAAAAGTGAACCTCACTTCTTTGGACAAGTGGTGCGAAAAAAATGAAGAAAAATCCATTGCCAACATAATGTCTTTAGACGTTCAAGGCTATGAGCTTGAAGTATTACTGGGTGCACAAAAAACTTTGAAAAACATTGACATCATTATATGCGAGGTCAATAGAAGTGAACTATACAAAGATTGTGCTTTTGTAATTGAAATAGACATCTTTTTAAGACACCATGGCTTCAGGAGAGTGGCAACAAACTGGGTCGGAAAAACTTGGGGTGACGCAGCATATGTAAAGGAGAACTTTGTGCAAAGTGTGTCGAAGATTCCATCCATCGACATAATAGACAAATCATTTTCACACTCTAAGAGTGTTTTGGGATTTGATTCAGCTTGCCTATTGCCTACTTCTAAATTTAATTGGAATAGAGAGAAGACAGGTGATTTCGATTTTGTTGTTATAACCGATGAATCTGTCGCCACCAAGACTGAAAAAAGAAAAATTGCTTGGCTTTTGGAACCTAATGACATATCAAATCATGCATACAACTATGTAGAAAATCACCAAAATGATTTTGTCGGAATAGTTTCTCATGACATAAATTTTGTTCAAAAAATTGAAAATGGAATTTATTCACCATTCGGCGGAACATGGATATCACCAAATGATTGGACCATCAATACCAACAAAAAAATGGATGTATCTATTATTGCTAGTAACAAAAATTTCACCGATGGCCACAAATTACGACACGAAGCTGCAAAATTATTAGACTTTCAGCATAGATTTGGGCGAGCTTATAAGTCAATAGACAACAAAATAGAGGCATTAAGAGATTATAGATTCTCAATAGTCATAGAGAATTCAAAATCCGAAGGTTATTTTTCAGAAAAATTGATAGATTGTCTCATAACTTGCACAATTCCCATTTATTGGGGTAGTAAAAGTGCTACGCAAATTTTCAACAAAGATGGAATCATAGCGTTCGAAACTATTAGTGAATTAAAAGAAATTTTGGAATCCATTAATTTTGAAGAACACTATGAAAAAGCTAAAGATGCAGTAATATCGAATGCTAAAAAATCTAGAAGGTTCGCCTCAGTTGATGAAAATTTTATTTCAAGCGTCTTGGGATTAGGTTGACTATGAAAATCGACAAAGTTATTTTTTCAACTTCAGAAGAATATAGTGGATTTTGGAACATTCAATCAAAAATTTTTAAATCAACACTGGGAATCGATCCAGTGTGTCTTCTCTTTGGGAAGAAGAGCAATACTGACATGAATGAAGAATTTGGCAAAGTGATAGAGATGGAATTCATAGAAGATCTTCCTAAGATCTTGCAAATCACTTGGTCAAAGTTTTATTATCCACAAACTGAGCCTGAAACAACGTGGTTGATGGGTGACATTGACATGATTCCGCTCACAAAGAGATATTTTCAAAATGATAATTTAAAAGGCATTGATGAAAATACGACATATGTTCACATGAACATAGGTGGCTGTGCACGCGGATTGGATCTATCGCCAGAAACTTGGTTAGAAAAAGGAAGCACTACGATGGGTGGTTGCGATTTACCAGCTCATTATCACGTTGCAAAAGGGCATATATTTGGAAGAGTGTATGGTAACGAAAGTTTTGAACAACAGGTTAGAAAAATATCGAATTCCCAAAAATACGGTGTAGGTGCCCGGTGTAATTGGGATTGGCAACAAGTGGAAGAAAAATATTTTTGGATAGCAGAAGAAAATTATTCATCAGAAAAATTATGGGAAAAATACAGTGATGGTGTAGTTGACTTTGTTGGTTTTTATTACGATACCAGAAATAATGCGAACAGGGTAGACAGAGATTCATGGGATCATCAAACGAATGATTATGTTTATGATCTTCAAAAACTTAGAAGCGGAGGCTTTGTTGATGTTCACTGCATGAGATCCCATGGAAAAGGATTTGAAACACAGTCATGGTGGGGAAAAAATAAAGGCTTTGATTTGACTAGAAATTCCTTTAAAGATTTTGAAAAACAAAACATGAAACTGATTTTAGAATCAGGAATGTTGAAATGACAAAGTCAGTTTCAGATGTATTGTTTGTCACCTATGGCGACAAAAATTTTCACAATAGCAAAATGCTATTGTGCAATGAGGCACACCATTTTGGGTTTAGAAAATTCTTGGTCGGTTCACCAGAAAATCTACCAAAAGAATTTATTGAAAAACACAAAGCATTTTTTGATCGATCTAAAAGAGGAGCGGGTTACTGGTTATGGAAACCATTCATTGTCAATGAGGCATTGAAATTAATAAATGAAAATGATCTATTAATTTATCTTGACGGTGGTTGCTCCATAAACCAATTCGGAAAAGAAAGATTCCATGAATGGATTGACATGACAGAAGAAAATGAAATTTTGTCATTTCAGATGAGCCATCTTCCGGAAAAAGATTGGACCAAAATGAATTTGGTTCATAAGCTAGATTGTCAAAAAGAAGAAATTTTAAATTCCGGACAAATAAATGCAACTGTTTTTCTCTTGAAGAAAACACCCAAGGTTTGCAAGCTCATAAGTGAATGGCTGGAAATTTGCTCACTGGAATGGACAATCGACGACTCCACCAGTGAAATACAAAATGACATTGGGTTTAAGGATCATCGTCATGATCAGAGCGTGTTCTCTCTCTTGAGAAAAAAATACAATTGCTTCACAATTGAAGATGAAACTTATCCATCAAAAACCCATGATTGGTCAGATCCATCAGTGAAACATGTCCCAGTTTTAGCGACTAGAAGAAAATTTTAATCATGCCTAAAATAATATCGATAACTGGCAGTTCAGGTGTGGGTAAAACTACAATATCGAACGTCATGTCTTTGGTGTTGGGTCAACACAACAGCTGTCAAATAAGCGGTGATGATTTACATCTTTGGGAAAGGGGTGACAAAAATTGGGAAAACGTGACCCACTTAAATCCCAAAGCAAACAATTTAGAATTGGGTAAATTGCACTTAAGCTTATTAAAGCAAGGGTTATCAATCAGTAGAAAAAAATATAATCATGATACTGGGTTATTCTCTGAGCCCATTGCGATAGACTCTCGAGATTGGATTATATACGAAGGATTGCATGCCTTATATGGAGACGCAAAAGATCTCGCGGACTTAAGAATTTATGTTGAAACTTCGGATGAGCTAAAAGCGGATTGGAAGATTAGACGAGACGTCAATAAAAGAGGTTACACCAAACAACAAGTCTTAAGAACTATCAGCGCAAGAAAACAAGACGAGACATCATACATTCAACCACAAAAAAAATATGCTAATGCCATTATCGTCTTTAACGAAAATAATGGAAAGATAGAGATGTCATACGTTTGCATCGATGAAGAATATGAAGTCATAATGAAAAAAGTCAAAGACTTTTATGACACCATGAATGGTTTTTTTGAACTATGTAAAAAACTCTCTTTAGAACCATCCTTGGTGCAAGGCAAAGGAGGAAACGTTTCGGCAAAATTTCAAGACTCGATAATCATTACCTCTTCTGGACAAAACATTGGTGATGTAAGTTGGGAAAGTGGATTTTGCGTGTGTAAAAAATCTAAACTCTCAGAAAAAGACGAAGATTCATTTTTACAAACATGCAGGGCCAGTAAGCTTTCCGGTTATAAACAGCCTTCTATGGAGCTAGGAATACACAAGAAAACATCGCACAAATATGTTGCTCATACACACCCTGTGCATTTAAACAGTATTCTTTGCAGCAGCGAATCCAAAGAAATATTGCAAACAATATTTCCAACATTAAAATATGACTATGTTAGATACTCTAACCCCGGACTCGATTTGTTCCTCAATTTCAATCCAGAGAACAACATAGTTTTCTTAGAGAATCACGGATTAGTGGTTTCAGGAAATGATGAAAATGAAGTTTTTGAAATCACAGCAGATATCGATAGAAGGTGCAAAGAATGGATCTCAAAGAATTCGGAGCCGCACACTGGATTAAAACAACGAACCCTTAATGACAATCATCTATTCCCAGATTCAGTTATTTTTCCTGAAGAAATGGCGTACATTGTCGAACAAATCTTTCATAATATATATGCTGCCGGACTTTCACCCCGCTTTCTCAAGGAAGAGGATGTTCTTTATGTGAAAGAAATGAAGGCTGAAAAGGATAGAAAGAAATGAAAGTCATTGTGCCGATGGCAGGAACAGGTGATCGATTTATTGCAAAAGGATATATTGATCCTAAGCCACTTATAAAAGTAAATGGAAAAAGGATCATTGAGTATATTGTAGAAATGTTTTCAAATGAAGATGAATTCATCTTCATTTGCAATGATGAACATTTAAAAAATACCGACATGAGAAATTTATTGCTCCAGTTGGTTCCAAATGCAAAGATAAGATCCATTCCTAAACACAAGCTTGGGCCTGTTCATACTGTGATGGCTGCAATTGACGAAATAAAAGAAGAAGAAGAAGTCTTAATATCTTATTGTGACAATCCTTTTATTTGGAATGAGCAAGCATTTAGAAGTCATGTGTTAGAAAACAATTTGGATGGCTGTATATTGACCCATAGCGGATTTCATCCGCACACGCTAGCCAATACAAAAATGGCATTCGTTAAATCGACCACTGATGGATTGGTTGACGAGATAAAAGAAAAACAGTGCTATACATCAGAACCAATGAAAGAACATGCTTCAACAGGAGCATATTACTTTAAAAATGGTTCATTAATAAAAAGATTTTTCAATGAACAATTGAAAAATGGGATTCACTATAACGGAGAATACTATGTTACATTGACCTATAATCTTTTAATTAAAAATGGTTATAGGGTTGGATATTATGACACACCACTAGTAACCGTTTTTGGTACGCCAGAGGAAGTTCAAAATTTCGAAGCATGGTCTACCATATTAAAAGGCGATCAAGTAAAAAGTGAAGAACAATTGGTGCAGTGTTACAGGTATTGGAAAAAATATCATGCAAAAAGTGATTTATATTGATATTGATGAGACCATCTGTGTTACACCTGATAATCCACGAATTTATCAAGAATCAAAGCCAATTCTTGAAAATATAAAAAAAGCAAATGACCTATTTGATGCAGGAAACAAAATAGTTTATTGGACAGCCCGAGGCAGCAGGAGCGGCATCAATTGGCATGAGCTCACAAAACAACAATTGGATTCCTGGGGTGTGAAATACCATGAATTGCGGTGTGACAAGCCTTATTATGATGTTTTTATAGACGACAAATCTATTAATATTGAGGATATCAAATGAAATTAATTTCACATAGAGGCAATTTAAATGGCGTCAATCCCATTTTAGAAAACGAACCAACACAAATAGAAACGTGCATAAAGATAGGCTATGGTGTTGAAATAGATCTAAGAATCAAAAATGGAGTGCCTTGTCTTGGACATGATTATGCTCAATATCCGATTAGTAAGGAATGGATCACTTCAAAAAAAGAACACCTGTGGATACATGTCAAAGAATACGATGCGCTAACTTGGCTCATGAATTCGGTGCCAGATTCAACATATTTTTGTCACCAGTCTGACGAATTTACAGTTGTCAACAATGGATATGTTTGGCTTCATGATTTAAAAAATACAACACATGAAAAGTGTGTTGTCCCGCTTATTGGAATCGAAGACATACAAAAATTTGATTTTTCATTAAATCCAAAATTAGGTTTTGTTTGTACAGATTTTGTTTTAACACTAGAAAATCTAATGAAGATGTGGAGTAAATAAAATGATTAGTTTGGTGACAGGAACTTTGAATAGAAAAAATCTATTATCACAATTAATAGAGAATACAGTCGAATCAAATAAAGATTTGGAATTAGTTTTGGTCGATGGCGGCTCAACAGATGGAACAATAGAGTTCATAGAAAAAACTAATCATCCACAAATCAAATTAATAAAAGTAGGAGAAAGATCATCATATCCTCACTTCATGAATCTTGGCATAGAGAATGCTTCCCATGATTTTATTTGTCAATGGAACGATGATGTCTTGCTGGTCAATGATTGGGATGAAGTTATCAAAGAGATAAGTGACGAAAAGGTTGATTCATGGCTTTTTTCTTGGCAATACATTCCAACACATCTAATAAAAAACAAAGAATATTGTGATTCACTGAAGTGGAACCTCTGCAATTTGAAAGATTCAAATCCAGATGGCGAAATAGTGATGAATTATGGAGTTTATAAAAAAGATCTTTTTAGAAAATACGGATTATATGATTCCAATTTTCATTTTTATTATGCCGACGGAGAATTGTCACACAGATTTCATTCTCATGGAGCCAAGTTTAAAGATTGTGCACATATTAGGGTGGCATCAATAGAAGGTGTGCCAAAAGCTTCGGGGCCCGCACTGTATGAACATTCGAAATACTATAATCTTTGCAGGGAAAATCATTTGCAAGGAAGATTTCAATCCCATTTGGATTTTTTAAAATGAATGTATTGAGTTATAGCCTCTTCGGTGAAGAACCGATGTATTGCACAGGTGCAATAAAAAATGCTCAACAAGCTCTCCAATTCTATCCTGGCTGGAAATGTTTCTTTTGGCATGACGACTCAGTGCCAGAATCTACATTGTCAGAACTAAGTTCTATGCAAAATGTCGTGTTGATAAATGTTGGAAAGACGATTGTCCCCGGAAGATATTGGCGATTCAATCTGTTTAACGATCAAAATGTAGACGTTTTTTGTGTTAGGGACACAGATTCAAGACTTTCTGAGAGAGAAGTCTTAGCAGTAAATGATTGGCTACAAAGTGAAAAAATAATGCACGTGATGAGGGATCATCCGCACCACAATTACATCGTGATGGCAGGCATGTGGGGATTCAAAAACAAAAAATCGATAGGTTATTCCTATGAAAACAAATTAAATGTGTGGCTAGATTCAATAGAGACACCAAATAAAATTGATGACACCATGTTTTTGAACACTGTGTTTGGTGACATGTCGCCAAACATCCTGGTCCACGATGATTGGTTGAGATGCCAGTTTTCGAAAAAATTTCCAAAGAACAGACAAAATCAAAGGTTCATTGGAGAAATTTTTAACGAAAAAGACGAACCCATGTTTGAGCATTATCGTTTCATAGAATGCCATGTCTAAATTAGCAAAAATAAACTATCTTGACCCAAGATGGAATTATCCATATAAAGGATTTACATCTATAGTCAATCAAACTGTAGAGATTGCAAAAACATATCGCAATCATCACGTTGATGATGTGAGTTTTTGTATTGATGATGAACAGATAAATTATTTTTTCGAATCAAAAGAAGAATCAAAAAAAACATCAATAGATGCATCTTCATGGTGGTTAGAGGAATTTCTGGCAGGCAGAATAAACAACTCCCCCAATTCGCACGATGTGGCATCTCATGCAGACATAGCGTTGAAAAAACATATTTTTGATTCAATGTTGGCATTGAAAAGAGAATTTGAAATTTCTTTCAAAAAAGACCATGTTGATTTAAAAACAACAGAGTGCTTAGGAATTCAAATTAGAGGCACCGACAAATGCCAAGAGATACCAAGAATAGACAAAGATGTTTTGATCAAAAAAATAAACTATTTTTTGGAAAACAGCAAAGAAAGCTATTCAAAAATCTTGTTGAGTACTGATGATCTTGAATATGCAGATGCCATATGGAAACACTTTGGTTCTAAAAATGTAGTGGAGCAAAAAAGTGTTCAAAGGAGCATCGGCGAAAAATCTGTGCATCATAATCAGTCATTTGACAAAAATGAAATAAATAAACAAGTTCTTTGGGACGTTTATGCATTGTCAAATTCCAAGTCCATGTTGTATACGTTTTCTAACGTAAGTCATTTAGCCCTCTGTTTGGGTTGCAACAACCACAAAGAAATATCTTGTCTTTCAATTTAAACTAATAAACAAAAAACATTAATATCATATCGATATGAAAATTGCATTAATAACGGGGACAACAGGGCAAGACGGTTCTTATCTTTCAGAACTATTGTTGTCTAAAAATTACAAGGTCATAGGCATCAAAAGACGCACGTCAGTTCTTAACACTTCGAATGTTGATCATTTATATAGCAATCCAAATTTCAAATTGCTGTATGGCAACATGAATGACACCGGATCAATGTATAGATTGTTATCCGAACACAAGCCGGATGAAATCTATAATTTAGCCGCGCAATCACACGTTAGGACTTCATTCGATGTTCCGGAGGAAACTGTTGACACTGTTGCAATGGGAACTATGCGTCTATTGGAAGCGGTAAAGAATGTTGTACCAAATGCCAAATTTTACCAAGCATCTTCTTCAGAGATGTATGGCGACAACATGGATCCAATGAAAAACGAATTCACACCAATGACACCAGCCTCCCCTTACGCAGCAGCAAAATTATTTGGACACAACTTGGTGAGAAATTACAGGGAAGGCTATGGTCTTCACGCCTCTTCAGGAATCTTATTCAATCATGAATCACCCCGTCGTGGCGAAACATTCGTAACCAGAAAAATTACACGTGCTGTTGCTAGAATCAAATTAGGCAAACAGGATAAAATTTTTCTTGGAAACCTAGATGCCAAGCGAGACTGGGGATTTGCCGGTGATTATGTTGAGGCAATGTGGCTCATGTTGCAACAGGACAAACCTGATGATTACGTCATCGCCACAGGGGAATGTTATTCCGTTAGGGATCTTCTCGAGGTGGCCTTTGGATTGGCCGAACTTGACTATAAAAAATACGTTGAAATTGATCCAAGACTGTATCGACCACACGAGGTCCCATTTCTCCAAGGTGATTCTAGCAAGGCCCAGGGCACACTGGGTTGGAAACCAAAAACGTCATTCGATGAGCTAATAAAAATGATGTATCTTGCAGACATGCAAAAGGAACTAAAATGAAAGCAACAATTTTTGGGGCATCTGGCCTGCTGGGAAGTGAGTTGTTGTTGACTCGTGACCCATCAATTTCCGTTTATTGTCCTACCTCAGACGGTGTTGACCTAGAAAGTCTTATTCCAACTTCAATAAATAATGATGTTTGGTTTAACTGTGCGGCCAAGGTAGGCGGAGTACAGGCAAACATAGAGCAGGTTTCTGATTTTTATAACATAAATTCAAGAATCAACAACAATGTATTCGAAGGAGCGCACCTTAAAAATGTAAAAAAACTCGTGTCAGTGATGAGCACATGTATTTATCCGGACTCACAATATGTCAAATATCCATTGACAGAAGATCAATTGCATAATGGTCCACCTCATCTTTCCAATTTTGGTTATGCTTATGCAAAGAGAATGATAGACGTGCAATCAAGAGCATATAGACAACAGTACAGCTGTAATTACGTAACGGTGATTCCAAATAACTTATATGGTCTCAAGGATAATTACGATGTAAACAACGGACATGTGATTCCATCGCTTATAAGAAAGTTTTATGAAGCCAAAAAGGATGGAACTGACGTAACAATATGGGGCACGGGAAACCCCATGAGGGAATTTACTTATGCTAAGGATGCTGCAAAAATTATGTGGTGGATTGCCTCGAATTATGATGGCTTCACCCCAGTCAACATTGGGTGCACCGATGAAATTTCAATAGGCGATCTTGCAGGACTAATCGGCAAAATCATCGGTTTCAAAGGCAATATAAAATTTGATAAAACCAAGCCAGATGGACAGCTTAGAAAACCAAGCAGCAATAAAAAATTGAGGGATCTTGGTTGTGATTTTTCATATACATCCCTTGAACAAGGTTTGACAGAAACGATAGAATATTTGCATAAAAAATATCCAAATTTAAGAGGAATCAAACAGGAGGCAATAATTTAAACATGCAAACAAGAATACAACCAATTATTTTTTTTAGGCAACAGGCAACTATCCTAAGGGTGGACAGCGTCCAAATTAGGTCTTTGGGTGAAGATGGAAATGCATTTATCTTTTGCTCATTATTGAATGACGACGGCGAACCATTACATAACGTCCCTGTGGTGATATCTGGCAGCGATTATTCTGCATGGGGAAGTGACGACAATTATATTTTGCAAAAAGCGATAGAATCACTGGGTGTTGTTGTCGAGTAATTAATTGAACTTTCTATTTTTTTGATATTATGATTCCGGAATGGAATCAATAGTTAGCAAATATGAGACTCTCCCAACAGGAAAGTCTCATATTTCTTTTTCTGAAGTAAAAATGTGGAAAGATTGTTCATATAGACACAGTCTTTTTCATGTAAAAAAAATAGATTTTTCAAAACCATCACCCATTTTAGAATATGGAACGGCGGTTCACGCTTCCTGCGAAGATTATCTCCTTACTAGATCGATGAAGCCAGAAATTTGTCATGCAGCTTTAGATGCTGCATGGAAAAAACACGAAAAAACAGAAGAGTTCAGCGAACTAGCGTTACAAACGGCAAAGAACAATTCACTTATAGTGCTATCGGAAGTTCCTGGATTTCTGGATCGTGAATTCCCAGGCTGGGAAGTAGTTGATGCAGAGCATCAATTGTATGAACCCATTGGGAATCATCCGCATGCGTTTAAGGGATTTATTGATGGAGTGATAAAATGTAAAGGGAAAAAGGGTGAAGACATATATTGGATTTTGGATTGGAAAACCACACAGCGAGGGTGGTTTCGAGAAAAAAGATCAGACGAAATGACAAAAGCCCAGTTGGCCCTTTATAAAAACTATTGGTGTCAAAAAAATACACATGTGCTGCCCAAAAACGTGAAGTGTGGATTTGTGCTTTTGAAGAAAACAGGAAAGGCTGGACAGCATTGTGAATTGTTCTCTGTTCCAATTGGTGATGTTCCAATAAAGAAATCCCTAAAGGTCATAGGCAATATGTTGACTTCTGTGAAAAAAGGAGTCTCGTTAAAAAACAGGGAATCTTGCACATATTGTGAATACAAAAATACCGAACACTGCACATAAATTTTGTATTTTCTATACAACTTTTCATTTTGAGGTAATATAAGCGATGATGAATAAAAAAACTATTCTTTTGTTGTCGGATCATCCACTTTCAACTTCAGGAGTAGGGACTCAAGCCAGATGGTTAATATCTGGTTTGGTTGATACTGGGAAATATAGTTTTAGGTGCTTTGGTGGTGCGATAAGGCATGACAATTATGACACCGTAGCTGTTAATCCTGATTTCATAATCAAGCCAACTAATGGCTTTGGTGATAAGACCCTACTAAGAAAAACACTCGCGCAATTGCGACCAGATGCACTGATGTTATTTACCGATCCAAGATTTTTTATTTGGGCTTGGGAAATGGAAGAAGAGATACATCAAATTTGTCCAATAACCTATTGGCACCTTTGGGACAATGGACCGTGGCCGGAGTTCAATAGGGCACTGTATGAATCAACCGATTTGTTGAATTGCATCAACTATCCAACATATCAAATGTTGAAAGAAAGATTCCCAGAAAAGACGAACTATATACCCCACGCTGTACCAGAAGAACTTTATCACCCATTGCCCAAAGAAGATTGCCAGAAATTCAAAGTGGCCCTCTTGGGCAATGAAAGGGCTGATCATTTCACAGCGCTTTTTGTCTCGAGAAATGCGAGAAGAAAAATGCCGAGTGACATACTGGTCTCATGGAAGATGTTTGTAGATGAGCTTAAGCAAAAATACGGACACTCCAAGGCGACACTCATATTACACGCCGATCCATTAGATCAAGAAGGTGCGAATCTTTATAGTGTAATAGACACACTGGGTATCAAGGAACATGTCGTCTTCTCGAAAGAGAGAGTGGGATTTGGGGAGATGAAATCCCTTTATAATCTTTGTGACACCATTGTCAACAGAAGCTGCAATGAAGGATTTGGTCTCCCAACACTTGAGGCAACTATGTGCGGAAAGCCAATCATTGTAATAAAGACAGGTGGCCTAACAAGACAAGTAGAAGATCCAGACACAGGAGAACAATACGGCATTGGAATGGATCCGGACGTAAGAACGCTTGTGGGCAATCAAATGGTTCCTTACATATACGAGGACTATGTCTCTCATGAGACATTAAAAAATTCATTTATGAAAATGTACGAAATGGGACCTGAAAAAAGGGAAGCCCTCGGCCTCAAGGCGATGAATAGGGCAAGAAAAGAGTATGGTTTGAAAAATGTAATTTCTGAGTGGGATAGGACATTGACAAATACAATCGACAATTGGAAAGAGAATGGTCGCAACAAGAGATGGGGGGTTTCTGAGCTATGATTGATCCTACAGATCTTTTTAATACATCAGTGAAAAAAAAGAAAGTTTTACTCAGAGCTCCGGTTTTGACGCAATCCGGTTATGGAGTGCATGCAAGACAGATTGCCAAGTGGCTATTGTCAAGAAATGATATAGATCTTTCAATTCAGGCATTGCCTTGGGGCGACACTCCTTGGTTAATAGACAGTGATATAGATGGTGGTTTGATCGGAAAAATAATGGAAAAGACGACCGATCCATCTAATCAAAAGTATGATGTTTCAGTGCAATTGCAGCTGCCTAATGAGTGGGATCACAAATTGGCGGTGCAAAATATTGGCGTAACTGCAGGTGTAGAAACAGACGTTTGCAATCCAGCATGGATACAGCACTGCAACAACATGTCTGCCGTGATTGTTCCATCAACACATTCCGAAAAGTGTTTAAAAAATTCTGGGCATGTAAAGTCTGAAATGCATGTGATACCTGAGTCTTTTTCGGATGCAATCATCAAGGAAGAAAAGACAAGCGTTGATTCAATGGAATTCTCCACAAATTTTAATTTTTTATTTGTGGGACAAATAACAGGAAATAACCCAGAGAATGATAGAAAAAATTTCTTCTATACCATCAAATGGTTTTGTGAAACATTTTCTGAGGACAAAGATGTAGGACTGGTCATAAAAACAAATGCCGGTAGAAACACAAAACTAGACCAAAAGGCAGTTCATCAAATGCTGAATGGTCTTTTGTCGGAAGTTAGAAAGAAAAACTTGCCTAAAATACACTTTATCCATGGTGACATGAGCGATAGTGAGATGGCTTCTTTATATAAACATCCACAAATAAAAGCACTTGTTAATTTAACAAGAGGAGAAGGGTATGGCCTTCCAATATTGGAGGCCGCGGCCTCAGGTCTTCCGATATTGGCAACTGCTTGGTCAGGTCACATGGATTTTCTTTCTCACGGAAAATTTTTAGAGGTAGCTTACAAACTTGACAAAGTGCACCCTTCAAGAATTGACGAAAATATTTTTATGAAAAATGCCAAATGGGCATATGCCGATGAGGATGATTTCAAGAAAAAAGCCTTAAAATTCCGAAACAATTCCACAATTCCAACAGAGTGGGCAAAGGACCTTAAGGAAAAAATAAGAGAAAAGTACAATTTGAAAAATGTTATACAGGAATACAATGATAAATTAGGGAAATATTTTTCATGATTTTTTTATGTCTAGCGATGTCTTCTTTGCTTTTAACGCTGCTCATAGTCAGCGTTAAAAAAAACTTCCAATTGATTAATCAATTGGAAGATGTTTCAAATCAAGTCGAAGAATCGCTAGACATTTTGGATTCTTACTACCAAAAAATAGACCTAAAGTCAAAAACTGAAATTTGGTCTGATGAACCAATTGTCAAGGACTTAATTGAAGACATTAAGGGATGTAAAAATGCCGTCTTATTGGTTGCCAATAAGGTATATTCTCCCCTGGAACAGAATGATGAAAATGATGAAGGAAGCAAAAATTGAAACAGAGAAGAAGCACCAAAAAAGGAGCAAGCGACATTGCTGAAGTCGAATTAGAAATAGAGAATGCCAGCATTCTCGTTGACCTATCGATAATAGAAAAAATCAGTCCCTTAGGCGAAAAATCACCAAAGCCAAACCCCAAATTATATTTTAATTCGGACACACAAGACGCAATAGTCTCTTTTCAAACTGAAAAAAATAAAAAAATTAGAGACTCAATCTACGTCAATGACATACTCCCTGCATTCGAAAAATTGGTTGAAAATTTAATCAATATACACAAGTTCACTGGCATTTTTGACTCTTATGAAGACTTAAAGAATGACTGCGTTAATTTTTTGTTTGAAACGATACACAAATTTGATGCCGCCCGAGGAACTAACGCATTTTCTTACTTCAATGTCGTTGCCAAAAATTGGTTGATTATAAAAACCAAACAAAAGACCCAAAAGATAAAAAGAAACATTAGCGTCGATGATCCAAGCGGATTGACAGCTTATGAATCAATGGTTATTGATGAACACAATTCCGTCCCTTCACAGGACGTGGTTTTTGAACAGAGTTTTTTCACAGAAGAAACACTGAATTTGCTTCATGAAATAAGGTCAAGAACACGCTCAGAGAACGAATTGATGTGCATAAATTCCATAATCACTATATTTGAAAATATAGAAGAAATCGATTTATTGAATAAAGGTGCCGTTTTGCTGTACATGAGGGAGTTATCAGGTTTGACGCCCAAGCAGTTAACAACAACGATGCAGTCAATAAAAAAACACTATAAAAAAATAAGGGTTGATTTAAAGAAGTGAATCGATATTTTTAACATGACGACGCACAAAAAAACAGAAATCATTATTGAGCAAAAAATAAAAGATTTTTCAGACCTGCTGAGCCAAATAAGTGATGTTTCCGATAAAAAGAAAAAACTTTGGAAGGAAATATATGAAAATGCTGTAGCAGATAGGCAAAATGCTTATGTGCTCTTCACAACACTTGTCGACATAGTGGAAGACAAAAGCACCGAGCATGCAATACACGGAAAGACCATCTCTACTTACATAGAGAGAATGAGTAAGGCGAATGATCAGCTAATAAGACTAGCGGAGCTTATAGCAAAATCAGAAACCAAAGAAGAAAACATAGACGCAGAGGAAATGTTTAAGAAAATAGGCGAAAAGTGTAATGGCTGATGTATTTGATCCAGTTTCTTTTGCGGAAGGCAACTCAGGCAAGAAAAATACTCTTGCAGCGACTATACCTACCACAAATAGCCAATTTTCTAAAATGATAGTTTTGGACGTGGTGTCTGATCCTGGAGTGGCAACCGATGAAAAGGTCGAATATTGGAAAAGTGTTCTAGGCGTCACCAACATTAAGTACGCAAAAGTTTTACCAAGAAATACAATAATAGCCATATCGATAGGAAGAGGTCACGAACCAATGTTCGTTTTTCCATTTTTTCCATCACATCTCGCAATGCCCTCCAAGCCAGGCGAAACGGTTTGGGTTCTTTTAGAAGACCCTAATTCTCCCCTAACAGGAATGGTCTACTGGGTGTCAAAAGTTAATATGCCACACTATGTTGACGATGTCAATATTCAACACAACCCAAGAATTTCTGAAATTTCATTTTTTCCTGGATTGATAGAAACGGCAAAAGAAGAAATAAAGACATACTATGAACTAAGGAATGGCCCAATAAGAACTGACGAGAATGACATAAGAGGAACTTCAGTCGACGACTGTTATCTTGTCTTGAAAAGCAGGCCCAAAGAAGACATATTCGAAGATTTATTAATGAAATCAGACTCTGGAAAAATGTCAAATTGGGAATCCGTTCCTAGGTTTAAAAAGAGACCTGGAGATGTTGCAATAGAAGGTTCGAATAATTCATTAATAGTGCTCGGAACTGATAGAGCTGGACCCATTTCAGGGTACGAACAATTTACAGTCGGTGAAGGCAATGAAAAAAATGATTACGGGCCAGTGCCAATACCTTCTGCTTCCGATTTAGCAGGGTTTGCTGGATCTATAGATTTAGTGGCGGGAAGAGGCCAAACACAAGCAACAGGTGGGAAAACGGTTGATACAACGAGCATCATCGATGCCGGCCCAAATAAATCAGGCACTTCATTTAAAAAAGAAATTGGCAAATCAGAAAATGAACTCGAGTCTCAAGAGGGAGATCCGGATTTAAAAAACGACAGCAGTAGAGTTAGAATCTCCCAGAGAACTATGACAGATACAAATTTTAACCTGTCATCATTCAATTCAAAAGAATTTACAATAAGTGACACATCGACAGGTGATGCCGCTGTTGTAATAAAAACAGACAAGATGAGAATTGTGGCAAGGTCAGATGTAGAAATTTTAGTTACCAATTTTTCACCAATGAACGATGCACGAGATCCGACAAAGCCACCAACAAAAAATGAAAAAGATACGACGGATGATTGGGCAGCCATAGTAATAAGAGCCAATGGCGACATAATTTTTAGGCCATCAAAATTAGGGTACATTAAATTAGGCAGCGACAAAGCAAATAAAGCCATCATGTGTGCCGACCTGCCAGCCGAGCAAAATCAAGGCACCATTACTTCTTCCCCTATATTTTCAACAGGGAATGATTTGGTTTGCACTAGCCAAAGTGGCCAAGGGACATTTGCAAAAAAAGTTTTAGTTGATTAGGAGAAATTATGCCTGGGGCTCAAGAGAATTTTGGCACACTAAAAAAAGACGAAAATGGAGAATTGCAAGTCACTGATGAGGCAAGGACAAAATATATAAAAATCTGGAAGGAATTGGCCGCACAAGGGAGCGAAACATCGCAACCCTTGAATTTCATTCCAGAATTAGAAAATAGGGAAAAATTCGGAGATTGGCATAAAAAATGGATCGATGGTCCATACAAAGACATGCTCATTGCCTTAAATCTAGAACCTCAATTTTTGTTGCCTGTTTTTGATCCCACGGGCGTGGCAGCAAAATTAGGAATGGAAGTTCCTGATTTGGACATGTTAACCATCGTAGGCTCATTTGCAATGCCGCCAGTGGCCACCCCTGCAATGTTGAATATAGGTCCGACTGATATACCTAGTTTTTTACCTAAACTGTTAGGACTAGTTGTTCCTTCACCGCTCCCAGTTCCAAATGTAAAATTTCCTGAAATTCCAAGTATTTACGTTGGTCCCCTTGAGCTCCCCGGCGCGCTTAACTTTCCTAGCAATTGGTCTTTTAGGTTTACGACGATGACTAATTTGCCGACTATGTTTTCTGGATTATTGGGAGACTTGGTCGATCTTGGGTTTTGGGCATCTTTTACTCCTTTTAAATTGGTGGATCTGACAACAAAGGCCGTATCTGCCGTTTTTCCAAAACCACAAACAAGCAATCCATCAACATTTAATGTTAATGTGGCCACGTTGTCTAAAATGTCAGGAGAGGCCGTCGCGCCAGCAATTACAAGTGTTATGGTTGGAGGCGCAGGTCTAAATCAACAAATGGGGAAGCAATTGGAATACATCAGCGGGTCACAAGCAACTACACCAACAGACACAAAGGCATTGTTAAATAACCTCACAAGGGTAAAAGACCAACCGGGTCTGAAGGTGTATTTCAAGCACAGGGAAATTTCGTATGCAGATCAATACACGGTAGACTTGTTAGCGGCAGTCACAGCGCACATGCAATCAGACACCAGCTACAGAAAAAGTCCTAATGAGACGCCCATAACGTTGGAGGTTGGCAACATCACTGGATGGGATAGAACAAACAATTGGTCAGATACACACGGAGGTTCTTCATTTGACTTTGCCTATCCAATGAGGGACGAATCAGGAAACTGGATGTCAGGAATGAATTTAGATCATCCTGTCACAAAAGAACTTAGTCTCGGAGAAAAAGGAGAGACTCCATATAAATGTGTAAATGGCTCTGCCGAAGATCCCTGGAGATTGTCAAATGGTGCACTGGCACATGATTTTCCAGCTCTTTATGAAATAGCTAGATATATTTTTTGGGATTGGCAAACAAAACTAGTTGAAGAAGACAGGATCGCCTCTTGGCCACCCAAGGGAAGTCTCACTCCTCCACTTAAAACAATTTTGATAGGTAGAAAAATTTATAAGAAATTTTTGGATTGGGTCGGCGTGAATAAAAAATCACTGAAGCAACCAGATTACAACAATTTCAATCGGAAATATCGAAATTCGGCAACTTACATGTTCCAACCATATGGCCAAGGTTCCCCAAATGAATTCGAACCAGATCCAGCCGATCCAACAAAACGTAGACGAGTTGGTTTCGGAGAATCAGGCCACGAGGACCACTTACACTTCACCATTGTTCGAACATCAACGATCTTATCTGGCGAATCAGGGTACGATGCGAACAAAATTATATACAAAGTTGCAGGAGGAACCACCGACCACATAAAAAAAACGACTGAGGCCAATTATTTCAGGTGGCAAGTTGTGGAAAAAGATGATCCATTAAACAAGGGTGCAAAAATAAAATGCAGGTACTGACTCTATGATTGGCCATAATTAAAACATGGCTTCCTACAGTTTTAAGAGCGCAGGAAAAACTCAAGAACAATCTGTGATTGAGCAAATAACGAAAACGCAATTTCCATTCGGGATAAAAACTCCGGTGACAATTGGCGACAATGGTTCCATCTTTGCCATGAACTATAAGCTGGAAAATCAACTTGCCGATAATCTTAAAAATCTATTGTTGACAAACCATGGTGAAAGATTGGGCTTTTATTATTTTGGTGCGAACCTGAAGCCAATAACCACTGAGCTGTCGTCCCAAGAAAACTTTGACAATGAAGCAATTGCAAGAATAAAGAAGGCAGTTGATGTTTGGATGCCATATATTGATTTGGAAGATTTCTCTTCCTCAGTCGATAGGAATGAAAATAAAAATACGGCAATCATAAAGATAACGATTTCTTATAACATACCTTCTATTCAAGTGAAAAATAAAAGACTACAGGTAGTCTTGTATGCAATTTAACCTCAAAGGATAATGTGAAATGGCTGACAAAGACAATGCGGCGGTACTAAAATCCATCAGAACAAGAAATTACCTTGCAAGGGATTTCAATAGCTTTAGAGGGGCCTTGCTAGAATATGCCAGGGAATATTACCCCGATAAAATTCAGGATTTTTCAGAATCATCAATCGGTGGATTGTTTTTGGACATGGCTGCATACATTGGCGATAACATGTCTTTTTATTTGGATCACCTATACGGTGAAATGAATGCCGACACGGTGGTGGAAACAAAGAACGCAGAAGCCATCATTAAAAATGCTGGTGTGAAAATTAACGGTGCATCTTCTTCTATGGTTTACATCGATTTTTACATTGAAGTACCAGTTGATTTAACTCTAAAATTGGATGTTACCCTCTTGCCAACGATAAAGAGAGGCTCAGTCTTCAGCTCGGATGGAGGAATTAATTTTGTCTTGACCGAGGATGTTGATTTTTGGGAACCAGAGGATGACATCACGACAGATGCAACAATAAAATTAGCGAGAGGAATAGAGCCTGTCAATGGGAGGAGAGTTGGAGGAAGGGTTGTTTCACAAATTCTAAAGAAGAGCGGTCTTTGTGCATCTGGCAGCGAAACGACAGAGGTTTTTTCAATTGGTGATTTCGTTCCATTTAGAAAGATAACATTATCACCCAAGGATGTTTCGAAAATAATATCCATCACAGACAGCTATGACAATGTCTACTATGAAGTAGAAAATTTAACACACGATGTTGTATATAAAAATGTTTTAAACACCGCTGAAAAAGACGAATACGTCAAAGATTCTTTGAAATTGGTGCCTGCACCATATCGATTCACAAAGAGCATGTCTTTAAGTGACAGAAGAACGACACTGACGTTTGGCGGTGGAAGCGCCGACACCCTTGACGACGATATAATCCCAGACCCTTCAGAATTTGCCTTGCCTTTGCCTTACTCGCAGACATTTTCAAGATTAGCAATTAATCCTGAAAAAATGTTGCAAACATCCACGTTAGGCATAGTTTCCATAAACACATCTTTGACAATAACATATCGTCACGGCGGTGGACTCTCCCATAATGTGCCACCAAATTCAATAAGAAACATAAGAAATGTTTCGATGTCATTCCCCGAAAATCCACAGCTCGGCCTGCAAGTCAAAATAAAGAATTCTCTGGAGCTTTTAAATCCCAAAGAAGCAACAGGTGGAGAAGATGCCCCAACAGTTGCCGAGATGCTCGAGCTAATTCCAATAGTAAAAAATTCACAAGAGAGAATAGTGACAAAAGAAGATCTTCTCGCTAGAATATATTCGATGCCAAGCAACCTAGGAAGAGTATTCAGAGCTGCGGTCTCAAAAAACCCAAGCAATCCGCTGGCTGCACAAGTACATATAATTTCAAGAAGCTCTGATCTTCAATTGATTCCATCGTCAGATGCGTTGAAGAACAACTTAAAAAGGTACCTAAATTCCTACAGAATGATATCTGATTCAATGGACGTCATGGACGCCGCAATTATAAATCTCGAGGTTTATTTCTCTGTCGTTGTCGATCCGTCAATCAATAAGTCGCTCCTCCTCCAAAACATAATATCCGATCTTCAAGATAGATTGAATATAAAAAATTTCCATATTAACCAACCACTCATAATATCTGATTTGACGGCAGTCATTTTTTCCAAGAGAGGCGTTATTTCTGTTGATGAAATAAAAGTCAGGAACATGTATGGCACTATAAAAAATCTTGAATATTCACCTTTGCCATTTGATGTTCAACTAAATACAAAAAATCAAATTATATACCCTCCAACTGGCGCCATATTTGAAGTAAAATATCCCGATATAAATATCATTGGAAAAGCGGTGACAAATGTATAAAAAAATATCGGCAGACAAAGACACCTACATAACCAATAAATTTGTCAATTCAAAGCAAGCGATATCTTCAAATTTAGGCGCGGCCGGAACTTTAGATCTCTACAAAATACATGGTGCGAATATTGTCAATGGCATGCCTCAAAACGAGGTGTCAAGAATCTTGATGCACTTTGACCTAGAAGGGCTAAAAAAAGATGTAAAAGAAAATAATTTAGACATTAATGATAAAAGTTTCTTTTGCAAACTTTATCTCAGAGATGTTTATGGCGGACAACCAACGCCTTCTAATTTTACTATTGATGTTTTCCCCCTGTCTGCTTCGTTTGATGAAGGATTCGGCAAAGACGTCGTAAAATATTCAGATAGAGGATTGTCAAATTGGTTGACTGCTTCTTACGAAAAGCCCTGGGCTCTAACAGGTTCATCAAAGGGCGGTGGATCAACTGAAATTTGCGATTTTATCACTGGTTCTACCGTCTTGGCTACCACAACTTCTTCTTGCTATTTCAAGACTGGCACAGAGGATCTAATTGTTGACGTTACAAAAATAGTGTCATCGACCATCTCAGGTGAGTTGCCCGACAGTGGATTTAGATTATCATTTACGTCTGCTGCTGAGGAGGATAAAAAAACTTACTTTGTGAAGAGATTCGCAAGTCGACACGCATACGATGAAACAAAGCACCCGAAGCTAGCATATGGATATGATGACTCTGTTTTTGATGATACACTAAATCTATCCCTTGATAAATCTTGTAGCATAAGTCTATATAACTTTTCTCAAGGTGAAATGGCAAACATTATTTCATCTAGCACACAAATAACAGGGGAAAATTGTGTCTTGTTGAAACTCTCGACCAACAATCCATCCGGATCCTCCGGGGATTATGCCCTATACTTTACAGGTTCGCAGAGTTCCCGTGGAGATGCATACTTGTCCGGAAGCTATTATGCAGAATTCATTGTCAACAATGACGAAACCATCCGAAAAAAATTCATAGAGTCAAGCTCTGTAAAATTTGAGGCTTCCTGGTTGTCGCTTGATTCAAAGTTGACGTATTCAAGCGGAGACCTGATTTTCTTCAACTCAAATTCATCCCAAATGTCACACAATGACAAAAAATACATTGTCAGCGTCCTTGGCCTGCAGGATTCTTATTCTGACAAAGAAGTGGCCACCTTGAGGGTAAACATATTCGATTCAACAAATCCTCTCGTGAAAATTGCAAAAATGCCAATAGAGTCACCAAATGTTGTTTTGAGAAATTCACATTACAGCATTAGAGATGCAATTACAAATGAAATTGTTGTCCCTAAGGATGAAATAAATAACTCAACAAAATTAAGTAGTGACAATAAAGGAATGTTTTTTAAACTTTATTTATCTGCCCTTCCCATAGGAAGAACATACGTTGTAGACGTGCACACAGAGGCTTATGGAGTAAAAAAAGTCCACCAAAATGCATCTCAAATATTTAAGGTTGTAAAATAAGAAACGATAGGGACAAAAATGGCAAGCAATTTTGGACAGGGCTATTCATCGCTATACATCAAGGAGGAACTGGAACAAAGCCTGCCGGTTCAATTAAATTACAAGGAAACCATCGTCGAAGGCGAGACAAACATAGTCGATGAAAACTCATTCAGGTATGATCCGCTCAATTATCCACTAAAAAGCACACAACAGCTGAATGTCGACTGGTCCAAATTTGAAAACCACACTTTCTTTTCCTCTGCAGAAGTTAAGGTCAATGAAGCTTTTAACACGATAATAAATGGATTTCCTTTTGATGGAACAAAAAAGGAAATGGAGGCATTTTGCGATAAACTGACCGGATTTGAAAAATATGTGTACGACAATTTTCCAACTTGGTCGGGTGCATTGCACTTCAAAAGTAGCCAAAAAAATTATATCTCGGTGGAAGACAAGTCTGGTTTTTTGTATCCTGAAATTTCTAGAAATTCCTCGGGCACAACGATCATAAATCCAAGCGATATTGAAAAATCATTCACAATAGAAGCACAAATCTTTCTTCCAACCGTGACAAATGGTCCGCAGGTGATCATGCAGAAGAATGCGTCTTCCACCGAAGGCTTTACCTTGTTTTTAGAAAGTTCAATTTCCACAACAACAGTCAATGCTACGTTTTGTGTCTCTTCAGGATCAGTCAGAAACAAAGTAACAACAGCCTTAGACAAAGGAAAATTTAATCACATTTGTGTTACTCTAAATAAACAAGATCAAGCGGAAGACTTTTTGCAATTTTATGTCGACGAAGACTTGAAGGCAATGAGCGATTCCAATATTAGTTTTTATAAACTAAACATCGATAACCAACCGCTCCTGATCGGTTCAGGCTCTGCGTTTTATAGCGAAAATACACTCGTAACACCCACTGCGACACTAAGTGGAACAATTGACGAATTAAGAATTTTTCATTCCACAAGGACCCCACAACAACAAACACTGTACGCGACAAGGGGAATTTATCAATCTCCCGATCTTAAATTATACTATAGATTCAATGAGCCACCGCCACCACTGTCCTTGTATTCTGATAGTGATGCAATCAATTCAATGATTTTGGACAGCTCAGGCAATTCCCTGCACGCATCCATTGTTAATTTCACCGGCAGCCTTAGAATCAATGCAGAGACAGACGAGCTGAACCCCATAAAAAATGAAAGGCTGGATTTTAAAAAGGTTCTTTTTCCTGCTTCACTTGATGTTAGAGAATACAATGAAAAGCTGCTCGAAGAAGCAAAACTGTATGATCTAAATAATCCAAATGGAATAATAAAACTAATTCCACCACACTATCTTCTCGAAGGTGCTGCCGAAGAGGGGTTTAGCGACATAGAAGGAAATGCAGGAAACGCATATGGTGGCTCTGGCATGCCTGGTCAAGGTGAAAAGGGATCAACGCAAGTCATACTTTCATTCCTCTACATATGGTCAAAATTCTTTGACGAGATTAAGCTGTTTTTGGACGCATTCGGAACGATAAAAAACATAAATTACGAAACCGACATGTATGATACCGTGCCGGATAATTTTTTGCAAGACATGATAAAAAACAGTGGATTTTATCTTCCTACGTTTTTTAACCATTCTTCGATAAAACAATACGTCGACGGGGAAGATATTGATGCAAATAACGCAATCTTGGATGTTTCCCTAAAAAAACTGCAAGCGAATATCATGAGGAGAGTTCTGATGGCCCTGCCCGACATCTCCAGGTCAAAAGGTACACTACACAGCATAAAATCATTCCTCAGGTCCGTCGGCATAGATCCCGATAACAGTCTAAAAATAAGGGAGTATGGTGGATCAACCACAAAAACACTAACAAATTCAAGGGAATCTCGTAACGAATTTGGTGCGCTCATAAACTTTACAACCTCGTCGTTGGTGACCACGCCCTTCCTGACAGGATCCAGAATAGAACCCGGTTATCCAGAGCCCGCGGGTGCGTTTGTATACTCAAACGACCAGAGAGTCGGCACGACAAATTCAAGCGATGGACTTTTGACGTCAGGCTCTTGGACAACGTCAGCGGTGTTTAAAGTACCTAAAAATGCAAATGCTGGAAGCATATCATTGTTGAGGATGTTTTCGACAGGATCTAATTCCTATTCAAAACCAGGCCTTATTTTTAACCTCATAGCAACACAAAAAGAAGACAAGGTGCCTTCAAAGATAAAGCTCTATGGAAGACCATCCCACCAAAACACCGCTCCCACGCTGAGCATGTACCTAAACCTGCCGGATGATGGAATATTTGATGGAAATAAATGGAACATATCTTTTGGTAGAAAAAGATCTGACGAAATTACTGGAGCATTACACACTTCTTCTTCTTATTACCTGAGAGCATCCAAAACCGGAGAAGGTGAGGATTCAATTTATTATTTGACTTCTTCGTTTTTTGGATACAACCAGTACGACATACTTCAACTTAAGTCTAGCAATTACAATGCATCAGGCACATTTTTTGCCATGGGGAATCAAAAAGATTCTTCATTGCCGACATTTTCATTGTTCGGTCACCTAAATGGCACAAGTATAGACCCAGAAGCAAGAACTTTAAATTTCAATGGTCTTATTTCTAATTTCCGATTTTGGTCAAAATCAATGGACGAAAATGAATGGAAGGAACAGGTAAAAAATTATAAGTCGCTAGGAACTAATGATCCATATGCAAATTATAACTATACAAAAACCCCTTCAGGTTCATTCAACCAAATAAGAATCGACTCCTTAGCAAAACAACCAGAGGCATATTCCGCCACAGACGGAAAAATTACCTTCCTCGATTTCAGTCAGAGAAACATGCACCTGACGGGCTCAGGATTTGGTTCAAAATCCAAGGTTTTGGTGGGGGATAGCTTTAGTTATTCCACATTGTCGCCTTCTTTCGATGAAGCCTCAACAAACGAAAAAATAAGGATTAGGAGTTACAGTGATCCAAGGCTATTGGACGAGAACCCATGGGCGGTCGCGACGCCGTCTTACCTCAAAAACGGACTGTTCGCCACTGAAGAGCCACAGGACGACACAAGACTGTCAATAGAGTTTTCCTTGGTCGATGCACTCGATAGAGACATTGTCAATATGTTTTCAACGCTTGAGATATTGGGAGATGCCATCGGAGCACCAGAGTTAGCATTTTCTGTTGACTATCCGGATTTAGAAAAACTGAGGGATGTCTATTTCAATAGATTGTCTGAAAAAATGAACTTTAAAAAATTCTTGGAGTTTTATCGATGGTTTGACATGTCAATATCGACGTTCGTCCACCAGCTAATACCAAGCAGGACGAAGTTCTATGGCACAAATTATGTCATAGAATCACACATGCTGGAGAGACACAAGTACCAGTATAAGTACGAAGAAAATTATCTAGGTGACGCAAAAACTCAGTACGATAATCAGGTGACAAACTACATAAACAGCATGAGAAAGATTTGAAGAAATGGCAGACCTAGACAAAGACGATCCTAATCAGGTTTACAGCGCACTCAAGAGCGATGGTGTCGTCTCTGCACAGCTGACAGCAAAAAATGCAAATAGCGTTCCCTATCTGCAGATAAACATCGACGAAAATTATTTTTCTTTTGATAAGCAAATTTCTCTTAAAAACAGAAGGTATTTCGTCGACTCCTTTCCTGGAAGTCAACTGTCAGGCAGCAACGTTGCCAATGGGTTGTTGGCGACGGAGAGAACCACGAAAGCTCGCCCAGTCGCCAGGGACATAAATAGGGAATACCTTTCTGGTTCAAATTCATCCGAGGCATACAAAGCCGGTGTCGAAATTTCCTCGATTAACGATTTCTTGTCCGGTCTTGTTAAAATTTCTGCAGGAACTGCTGGTCACGTCATTCAGCCCTTGTGTTTCGGAATAGCCGAAAACGCAGTGCAAACGACTCTTAGTGAAATAATGAATTCCGACAAGGAAGAAATGGACTTGGTAGCTCGCGGCGCTTTCCACGAAATTGATCTTTTCAACCCGCTGCACTTTATCGACCTCCAGGATGGCGATAAACCAATTGATCAATTGATCACCTTCCCGATTGTCACATCCGACAACAACCAGATTGAAAATTACATATTAAATGGAATCATAGAGCCATTCCCCATAAGGCCTGTCATCTCAAGCTTTACAATTAATTTTCCTTTTGAACCACAGGGCGTAAAGGGGTCCTACGGAAATGGCAATTCAAACATCTGGATGGCAAATGACGAGGTCTTGAGCGTTGATTATTACAATCCAACCAAGGAAAATGTCGGTTATTTTTTGGACGAAGGAGAGCCAATCACACTAACAGGGGACTCAGGGTCTGCGACAGTAGGCATGACAATTGGATATTTTAATTCAAACCTCAACAAGGTGGAACCGTTCGTCGACATCGTGCTGCCCCGAGGTGAAGAAAAAAGCAGTACATATTCGAGCGATCTTTCCGAAGTTGTCGATAGGATGCTGAGACAGACAGAAGTGTACGTGAATAACAAACAGAGATCATCCACCTCTGGAATTGTGTATGATAATGCTACAAAATTAGGCACAGATTCCATAGCTTTCGGAGGAATGACTTACTAATGCCCAAGAGAAAAATTTTGCCAAGAAAAGACTCCTCAAAGTACGATTCTTTGAGCTTTGGCACCTTTCCCGACAACGAAAATCTATTTAACGATCAAAGGACGATGATCTTCACTTCTAGCATCTTGGACATGCCAACAGGTTTGCCCAAAGATTATTCGACAACATTTAGGGGCTCAGAAACATATGGAGACCTTGTTTCTTCCAGTAGCATCTACATAACAGGGAACATAAAGTCGCCTATTTTTGATCATTTCATGAGAATTGATCCAAACTACAGTTCATCTAGTGAGCCCTTCAAGGAGGTTTCACAGTTCGAACAAGGAAAGTTCAGTGATCCATTTTATGCGACAGGGTCGGCAGGTTTTGTGGGCGATGGTAGTTTTTCAACGCCCTTGAAAGACAAGGTAAAAATCAACCTTTCTTTTCCAATCAGTCAAAAAACAACAATGCTGGCAAAGACCTCAAGCATTTATTATCTAAATACGAAACAAAGCAGGTGGGAAATTCCACAAAATGCCACGGCGGATCACGTTGGTCCATGGGAAAAAATTTGCTATGGTGCAAACGCATGGTATTACACCTCACCCTCCGCTCCCCGCGGTTCATTTTTTCCTGAGGACCAAATTGGATTTAATCAATATGGCCACAGCATAACTTCAGGCAGCTTAAACAAATTTAGGGGTGCTGATACCCAATTTTCTGATTGGGTAACTAGATCGACGCAGTCAGATTATCTTTTAGGGGAAACTTTTTATTCGACCCCAACTGCGAATCAATTGTATGAATTGATGACAAAAAATAATGAAAAAACGTTAACATTGAATCAAGACTATAATGCAAATGATGAGCAGCTTTTTGAATTACCAATAAATCAGCCCTTTTTAATAGAAAAAATTGTTTATGAAATACCAATGATGTTGGGGCAGGATTGGTTTAATGACAGCACGGTCGTGGCCAACCCCATTACTTCATCTTATGTCAATGGATCATATACCATACAGGGAGGAATATGGCCGGGTGGTATGCCTGGTGGATTAAACTCTAATTTTTATGACATGGGTGGACCAGGCATCACGGTTGCTTTATTTTCTCAAGTCAACCAAGGAATAAAAAAAATAAGGGATTTAATAGCAAATGACGTCATTACTCACAGCAACGACGTCGATTACAACATAAATACACGAACCCCGGCCATCCTCGCGCGCAATTTTCTTGATGGAATGGGCGGAATAGAAAAGGTGGGTGGTGTTGTAGCTTATACAAATAATTCTTTTACCGGCAGTGTTTTTATAAACAGCAAAGCCAAAATTTCAAATGGAATTACTAATCGCGCTCTCTTTGTCGGAGCCAGTTTCGATTGGGTCAATCCTTTTTACATTCAACAAGTAAACAATAAAAACCCTGGATTGACACCTGGGAGCACAGGTGAAGATCACCTAAGGTTTTTTAGAGAGATAGAAAAACTTTTGATTAAAGAGTCTAATGTGTGCAGAGCATTTTACGACCCTGTTGGAAGATCAGGATCCGGATTTTCACCATCAGGAGGCTCTATTTTTGGAGGAGAATATGCACTTCCGCAAAATAGTGTTTTTTCAAGCGGATATTTGACTAACCCCGTCAGTGAAATGGCAGACGAAGATTTTGAAAAATTGATTACAGGCTATAAAAGTCAAATATATTACTTTTTAGGACTACAAGACTTACAATTTTGGATGCCAACATTTGAAAGAACCGAAAGAATTTCCCCCTACCTCGTTCAGCCCGGCCAAAAACTCCTAATTTCAATTTCAAAAACAAGACCGGCTTATAAGGGTGCAAATGTACAAACAACTCCAACGGATATATTGGTTGGTAGAGTTAAGCTTATGGCTGAAGAATACGAATATGTGTCAAGAGCTGGTCATGATGTTCAATTAAATACCGGTTCAATCAACATAACAATCTATGGTTCTTATGTCAAGAATGGGAGTTCTTATATACCATGAGCTACGAGAAGATATACACTGACGTTGTAAAAGATGTTATAGGAAACGAACCTGTCATAGATCAATTCGATCTTTTTTACATAGACTCTTTCTATGGAACCATGCAGGACGATTACGTCACCGGCACCATGGTCAAGGAAATAAAGGATCAAAATCAAGTAAGCAAAGGTACACGTGCTTTTGTGACTGGCACAAGGGGGAAAGCATTTAGTTCATACTACGCTGAATTGGAACAGGACGATTCACAAATAAATTACGTTTCCACGGATGCCGAGAGGTCAGGCACGAGAGGCCTGAGCAGACTTTCCCAAAGGCTCCGGAGACCCGAAACGCAATCTTCTTTTTCTTATAGACTTTTACAGTCATATGACGAGTCAGAGAGGTTTTTTGATAGCTGCCTCCCCTCATTTGCAAATGCACTAAAGGTTAACAAAGCGGTTCTTTGGACCTACACCGGTTCGATCAAAGGCGCCGACAACATTGAAACCACAACACCCCAGCATGACGTTGGTTTAATTTTTAGCCCATTTGGCAGCGTTGAAACCGGGTCGATTGGATATGTCACGTTCAACGACGTCCCAATTTTCAAAGAAAACAACGATGGATTTGAGGAAGACCCATCGTGCGACAACGTCTGGACGTGGTCATACCCATATGAAAATAAATATTTTCCCGAAAATAGGTTCAAGGACTCAAAGGAAGCTTTGGGGATCAATAAATTGGATTACGCAATTAATGCCAATAAATCGGCAATAACAAAATTGCCAAACTCTTTGGGGATCAATAAATTCTTCCCAATCCTGCCTGGCAAACCATGCAAATACATGCCCGATAAAGATTTTGCATATCCTGCAGAAGGGCCAATTGGTTTCGCAGGAGGGACCATGGGCGGTAGCACTAATTTATTAACAATAAATATTAATTCTGAAACAAATGAACTAAGCGATAAATTGAAAATTTCAATTTTTAGTCCCCTGGGTCCGCCTGGATATTCCAATCTCATCCCAGCCGATGTTGACTTTGAAACTAAAAAAATTACACGTGACTATCTGAAAGAGCTTCCATTTTCCGGAACGCTCAGCGACATTGACATAGAAAGACTCCCTATTTCTGCTTCTTTGACAGGAACAATGTCAAATGATGACACCATAAAGTTTCTTTATGGATTTGGGGATCTAAACACAGTTTCATATGCCCATTTTTCTCCCAAAGAAGATCAAATTATTTTTGATGGGAAATTGAATAACCACAATCACTTTTTTATGCCGAAATATAATTCCGGCGGGACTTCAGATGCTGCCAGGTGGAGAAAAAGCTTGCCATTGTCGTTGCAATACCCGATTGATCCATATGCAATATATAAACCAAAAGTTGTGCTAAATGACACATCAGCTGAAATTGTTGATGGTTATGATTTTGGAAATGCCACAGACGGAGGAATAAGTGGCAGCTTGTGGTGGGGGATAAATAGTTCAAGCTATGAAATAGAGTACGATGAAACGACAATGGGCACAGTGGGATACTACTATGTCTCGGAATCGTTTAATGACGATGGAAGCAGGAAAAATTACGTCAGATGGGTGGTGTCTAGCTCCATTGACAACAATTTCTATTCCAGCACAGAAAAAAACCAAATAACATGGGGCTCTTCAACAGGCAGGAGCATAGTCACAAAATACGGAACAATAAGCGAAAAAAACAAGCAATTTTTGGACAATTTGCCCATAAACAAATCATCAAAAATGTTTGTCAACATTAAATCAAGTGTTCCATGGACGTTTTCATACGACAGGGCGATACATGCAGATCCCACAGATAGATTCTATAGCTATTGGGGCAATTACCCTGGTCATTCAGGTGCAAGGGATGACGTGATAATTGAACAAATTTATGGATCTCACGCTTCAGGAACACAAGGCGGAACAACCCTCAGCCCATTCACCGGTTCGCTAACAACGCTTTACCCACCGGGATTCTACAACTTAGCCTTTGTTTACGAAAAAAACTCCTACGTTTCCGGCACAATCGATAGGGCATTCGTAAATAATTTGAGATTTTATAGACTAAAAAAAGAGGAAGAAGTCATGGGGAGCTTAAACCCATATAGTCTCGAAACATTAACTCCCCTGGGCAGAGTCGGTGGAAATAATTATCCTGAGTTTAATGCTTATAAAATTGACTCGAGGCCCAACTTAATGACAGGGACCATTGTTTCGAAAAATTATGCCACTACTGCTTCTGTTGGAATAGGAATAAGTGTTGGAGAAAAAACCGGGGAATACTATGGATCACATGTCTATGGAATAGGGCCAGTCATAAGGGGCTGGAAATATGGCCTCTACAGCGGACTTCCAATGCACTCGAAGGGCGTATTTAGGAGGGATAAGTATGGGAATTTTAGGGACATGTTGGAACAGAGGCCATACACGAAATATGTTTTCGACGTCTCAGAAAATGACCCGTTCATTAATCCAGGTCGACCCAATTCCGGAATTGGCAAGGGAGATTCCGGGGAAAATACTAGGTTTTTAGGATCTGGCCCTGGACCTGTCGAGATTAGTTTTGTGAAGGCGAGACTAGAAGTCGACCCTAGGGGTGTCGGAAAAATAAGGTACGATAAGGTTGATCCACAGGAAACTAGCTCACAGAACCTGAGCACGTATTCCACTTCATCCCAACCTTATTTTGATGGTGAAACTAGATTTAGATAAAGTCGGGTCGCTCAATTGAGGAGATTTGGGGAGGGAGGGAAGTTGTTTTCAAAATCCTTTTCTTCCTCGCTCATTTTTCTTTTTTCGAACATCTCCTTTAAATCGAATTTGGCATCATAGTCACTTGTGATGAGTTGGGTTTTTATTGGGACGCCTCTCTTTTGACCCACTGACCCAGACATCCAATTGAAAATTTCTCCATTGACCCACCCTGAATAAATTTCCACGTATCCGGTCTTTTGGACGGCAGTCTGTATGGGTAATACTTTTGCGAATCTTATTTTGTCCAATTTTTCGTGCTGTATGCTTGCAAATTTTGCTGGATCGACTTCGTGCTCATCCGAGTAAATGTACTCGGAACCCATCCATTCCACTTCCATCATCTCTTGTGGCATCAGGGTTATTTTTCGATAATATTCCGCTGAGTCGAACTCTAAGATATCATCTTTTAAATAAAAGGCTGATTCCGCCGAATCAAATAGGGTAAACGACCATTCTTTCTTGTTCCTTTTGAGGCTAACTCTTATTTTTTTCACGTCGATCTCTGTTGGCGATAATACAATAAATCTACGCGACCGAATCCGCATTCAAGTACATTTTTTTAATTACTTTTCGCAATCCAGGGTTGACCTTTAGAGCTTCTGGAACAATTTTATGCCTAATCAAATTTCTCATGTGGGCAACGTCAAGATTCGACTCGTCCTCTGACCATTCCAATTTATTCCTCTCGGCCCAGGATAAAAATTCTGATTTTGGAGTGATCAAAAATGGTCGAATTACGTTCTTGTTCTTGTAAGGAATGACCCTGGGAATTCCGTGAATGGAATTAAACAACCAAGTTTCTACTGCGTCATCGAGGTGGTGGCCTGTGATCACAGGTTTGTTAAAAGAAAACAAGAAAGAATACCTTTCTTTTCTCCAATATTCTTCGGCGGATTCGCCCCTGCCTTTGTCTCGCAAGACTTTTCCCACCCTACAATCCAACCCTCTAGCCAATGCAAAATTGCGAACAAAAATTTCGGCATCGTGTGATGTCTTGGTTCCATGATTGAAAAAAGCCAACGTGACATTCTTTTTTCCCCTCAAGAGAAAATCAACAATGGCAACCGAATCTACGCCTCCTGAAAAAGCAACCACACAATTGTGAGGAAGTTCCCCAATAAATCTAATCACTGGTTACCCCTGGATGCAATTGGAGAATTTGTCCTATCCGTGGGAGTTGCACCCACACGCCTTTTGGGCACCGCATTTTGAGTGCGGCATGTCTGCTGTTCCATCAGGATAGGTTGCTTGACCATTTTTACAATATAACCAATGATCGCTTATTTTTTCACCTCTAAATCAATTTAAGATTACCTGTGATTTCATCAATTCTCTCTGGATCATCCGGACCTATTGCGGCACACAAAATTTCTTCATCAAAATCATTTTTGTTTTTTGGAGAATTTGTCATTGAATATGATGACAATCCGGCCATTTCTGCCTTGAACAATATGTTTTTAAGAGCCTCTTCTGAAGAGACCCCGAGAATAATTCTCATTGATTTACCTTGCATCCAGTCTGATTCCTGGGGTGTCAGGTTGACCTTAAGAGTGTCACCTCTTTCAGAAACATTATTGTCAACTAAAAATTCGCAGGATATTTTTGCTGCCATTGCGACCATGGCAGCCCTTTTTAACTTTAGATCTCTTCTGATAAGTATGACCTGTTTTGGATCGTTCACGGACATTCTCCCGTATCAGGATTCTATAACACATTTTATATTTGTTCCAAATCCAATCTCAAATGTTCCCTAATTTCCATCAATAATTTACCCAACCAGTTTTGACCGGAACCACGACAGACTCCCCAAAATTTATCATTCCAAGTATTTTCATTTATTAATTTGGCGCTACCGGTTTTTATCAGTTGGTCGGCCAAAAATGGACTTTCAAACTTTTGTTTCAAAAAATCTTTCATTAGGGTTATTTTGATTTCTTCCCAATCCTCCCTGAGCTGTAAACATCGACCGAGTTTTTTAGCCTCCTTGGGTCCGGGAGCTTTCCTTATTAACTCCCTTGCATTTTCATCCATCGTTTTTGAGGCCTGGTATGCGTGCTCAACAGTCGGATATGGCCTCTTGTCTATGTAAATTGTGCTAGGGTGATAATTTGACAAAAAACCATGCCCTGCTCCCAAAGTAAAACTTTTTATTTCATTATTTGATTGAGTCATTTAGGGCCCCAAGGGGAATCGAACCCCTGAAATAAATATCTAAACTTAGATCTCTTTCCAAAGATGGAGCAACGGGCAAACATTAAATGCTTGCCAATCGATTATTTCACTTCTTGATGGTGGGCGTAACAACAGCTGTTGTTGTGGGTATTGTAGAAGAATTTGTGGTGGTCGCTGGAACAACGGCGGTCGAAGTTGGACATGGCACGACTGGCGATGTGGTCGCAGAAGAAGCCGAAGTTGTTGGTGCAGCAGTTGGTGCCACACCGACGTCAGCTGCAACAGCGGCACTGGTTACACCACCAGCACCACCGGCTGATGAATCAGTCGACTTTGAAGAACAACCCACTAAACCAAAAAGACTAGTCACAATAACGACAGATAGTGTTTTCATTTTTACTCCTGGTTCCTATTTTTGAACCTGCACATTATTTATTGCATTTCAATAACCGTGTATAAAATTGTTTTAATACACGAATTGTTTGTAGGCAGATAAAAAATCATTTCGCATACTTAGAGTTAAAATGGCTAGTAGAAAAGACGTTCAAAGGAATAAAAAAGTCTATCCTTTCTCAAGGGTAGCACCGAGATATGCTGCAGCTAGCGACACTGAAGAAGTGAACAAGCTGGATTGGAAGCGATCCGTTAGGCTGGCTTCAGCTGTTTTGGAAAACATTAGCGATCTCACGTTGATTCCCATGACAATAGATGGGATCACCTTGAACGCCGGTGATAGAGTGTTGCTTAAGTCACAAACAACGGCTTCCGAAAACGGAATCTATGTATACGGGCCTACAGGACTCACGAGAACAATAGACGCAGACGTCAATACATTGTCTTCCGGGGCAGCTTGTTTCGTCGAAACGGGAACCACGAATTCCGCAACAATGTGGTATTTGGCCACAAATGACCCGATAACCGTCGGAACCACGCCGCTCTCGTGGATGAGATTCTTTCCAGACAGCTCTGGCGGCGGCGGGTCTTTTTGGTCTTCCACATATTTAAACGGTATTTTTACCACCGGTTCGGTTGCCATCAGGGGGACAGAGTCAATAATCTCAAAAGCATCAGACAAAGGATCGGATGTTTTCTTTTATGTTAGCGGCTCTGTAAATTCGAAGGACGTCAGCATTGGTACTTCCCTCTTCGGTGGAGATGTTTTTATAAGTGGTTCGACGTACGTCGACGCTGGTTTGTTGGAGGTGACTGGAACAATTTCACTAAGTGGATCTCTGCAGCATGGAATAAATGTGAGTGCGAATGGCGCAAATTCTCATGCTGGCGGCATCTCAACCACTGCATCCGGAAATGGATCGCACGCAGAAGGATACCTGACAATAGCATTGGGTTCTGGTGCACATGCAGAAGGTGCACTTTGTTTGGCATCTGCTGATTATTCCCATGCCGAAGGTTCGAGAACCACGGGTTCATTTAACTATGCACATGCTGAAGGTGAATTAACAACTGCTTCTGGATATGCTTCCCACACTGAAGGATATGCAACTACGGCTATAGGTACGGCGTCTCATGCACAAGGACTTTACACAATAGCATCTGGCAGCTATCAAGCTGTGGCCGGAAGATACAATGTCAGAAACAACACGTCATCCCTTCTTGTTGTGGGAAATGGAACGGGGGATTCAAATGCCCTAAGAAGCGATGTATTGAGAATAGAACAGGGATCTGCAGGAAATGGGAGAGTGGAAGTCACTGGTTCAATTTATGCAACGACTGGTTTCTCTGGTTCCTTAACAAAATTGACAGACGGAAGTTCTTATCTCATAGCCGGTTCTAATATTACACTCTCCACGGGATCTAATGGTGCGGTAACGATTGCATCTGCAGGCGCCAGCACACCTGGTTCTAATAATCAGGTTTTAACTTCTGATGGCACAGGTAACGCAGTAGCTGAGACTAATTTAACGTTTGATGGCACTCGATTATACGTGACAGGTGCCTTTACTCAGGGTAGTAATACCTACGCATCCGGTCCTAATGCACATGCGCAAGGTAGCAGTACATTTGCAACAAATACGAACTCTCATGCTGAAGGACTTGGCTCCGTTGCATCAGGTTTTCAATCTCATGCTGAAGGTTACTACACAGTGGCGAGTAATTATCAAGCTCATACTGAAGGCTATGGAACGTTGGCTTCTGGGAATGCGTCTCATGCCGAAGGGTATCAAACGGCTGCTTCAGGAGATAATTCTCACGCAGAAGGTTTTAAAACGTTGGCTTCTGGGTATGCGTCTCATGCCGAAGGCTATGGAGCGTTGGCTTCTGGATATGTTTCTCACACAGAAGGTTTGTATACGACAGGATCTAACTCTTATTCTCACGCTGAAGGCATGAGGACGACAGCGTCAGGACAAGGCTCTCATTCCGAAGGATATTTAACAATAGCATTGGGTTCTGGTGCTCATGCAGAAGGCACCCTGAGTTTTGCTTCAGGAAATTACTCCCACGCCGAAGGTGCTAGAACAACAGGGTCTTTTGATTATGCGCATGCTGAAGGTGAATTAACAACTGCTTCTGGATATGCTTCACACGCAGAAGGATACTTCACAAGCGCATCAAATTATTATTCACACGCCGAAGGATTTGGAACTCTAGCCGGATATGCAGCCCACTCTGAAGGTTATTTTACAACAGGCAGTGGAGGATGGTCTCATGCTGAAGGCAATGCAACAATAGCCTCTGGAAACTGGTCTCATGCTGAAGGCGACAGTACACTTTCGACTGGCAATTATTCACATTCTGAAGGAGAAGGAGGGACAACAGCTTCAGGCACTAGTTCTCACGCTGAAGGTTATAACACTACAGCTTCAGGTCGTCGCTCTCACGCTGAAGGCGATAGCACTACGGCTTCGAATCTAGGGGCACATGCTGAAGGACTAAGTACGACTGCATTGGGTCAATACTCCCACGCGGAAGGTGGAACTACGATTGCATCTGGCTCTCGCTCCCATGCAGAAGGTGTCAACACTCTTGCACTAGGTGTTGGATCACACACTGAAGGTCGTTTTACGACAGGCAGTGCTGCTTATTCCCACGCTCAAGGATTGAGGACAGAAGCTAGCGGAACTTACTCTTTTGCGGGTGGATTGTGGACGATAGCCTCAGGCTCTGGACAAACTGTCTTCGGTCAGTATAATCAAAGAGGAAATGACTTCTCACTCTTTGTGATAGGTAATGGAACTGATGATGCTACAAGAAGCGACATTTTGAGAGTCACTCCGTCTCGGGTAGAGATAACCGGATCTCTGAGCACCAATTCGCTTTATGCGAATTATGTGGGATCATCACTCGCAGACACGGATGGTGCTTCTTATCTCATTGTATCCGCTGATTATTGCATTGGATTTAATAACGTAAATTCATCAACAAACACCAACATTAATTACATAACCCTTCCAGATGCTAGCGTTTCTGCGATGATTGGTAGAATTGTTGTTGTTAAAATCACGGCGGCTGCAGCTTCATGTGCACTTAAGAAGGTGAGGTGTACAGGCTCTGGAACCATTGATGGATCAGCAGTTGCAACACTTCAAAAAGATGTAATGACTAGTGTAACGTTCATGTGCATAGCAATAGGCACTTGGGCAATCATATCAACATACGGCGGAACCGTCACTCTCGGCGCGACATGATAAAACCCCACGTGTATTTTAGCTAACAAATTGTTGGCTTGTGCGGGTCCACGTCATGTCATCCTCCAGCAAATAACTTCCGAGGTATTTGTGTGGTGGCTTGCCCCATTCCTCAGGAGATAACATGGACAAGTAATTATCAGTGTCTAGTGGTCCACGATGATAAAGATGATACACGTGACCAGTCCTTTTGATGAAAGAACATGAAGCCATGTGAATCGTCATGTTGTCCTTCGTAGATTCGATGATTTCCCTTGCTTCATTCTGAAGGTGTTCAATTTGCCTTAAAATCAATTTTAGCTTTGCTCTTGCCACCATGCCAAGTGTTTCCGCCGCCACTGCAATTGCTGTCGATTGATCGACAGGCGTGATTTGCGCAGACAATCGACTCAGGGGATACTCAGAATCTTTATTTTGAATTTGAATCGACATGTCAACCTCCATTATTATTCCATTTTTCAAAGGCGCTCAGAACCTTCGTATCGACGTCGGAAGGATCACGGAACCTACAGAACACTGGGAATCTTACCTTGCCATCCGCCGTAAGGCCGTCAGTGGTCAGTGGATCAGGCTGGCCTTCCACTTCAGCAATCTTGCCGATCCATGAATCAGGATCAACATTAATCTCGGCCTTAAGCTTGTCCGTGAACCCGCCGCCGCACCGTGTCACCACACCATTCGGCATGAGAATCTCGAAACCTCCCCACATTCCTTCACGCTTGGAACCACGGCGACCCTCGTAATGTCCGACAATGACGCCTTCATGAGTGGCAACCGGCTTGAGCTTAACCACTGAATCAGATCGCTTAAATACATAGGGAGACTCAAGGCGCTTCACCATGATGCCTTCGTATCCGCCTTCCATCGACTTGGAATAGAAGTCCATCAGGTCCGCTTCTCCATCAACAGACTTGCCTGGAACCTGTACGACGTGTGTCGAACCGACTTCCTTGACAAGATCAGTAACGAGACCGATTCGATCTTCGAGAGTAGATTCATTTGTCTGGTCGCGCCAATCTTCAAAGTGCATGGCATCAAAGACGTGAAAAATCATGCCACTGTCATCTTTGCCTTTCTTGTGTGACATGACAACAGATGCTGACTCATTCCAATCCTGACCCATGCATTCCCCATCGAGAACAAAGTCATCCCAGGAAGCAGCCTCAAGGGCAGACTTAATTGTTGGCAGTGTCTCAAGCACACTTCCACTTCGCGTAAACATGGTCACTTCACCATTATGTTTCACAGCAATACATCGAAGACCATCGAGCTTAGGCTCGACACGAACTGGATAGTCGATGGGATCATCGATGACAATTCCCTTATCAACCTCGAAGTGGGAGGTTAGCGATTCGGCCAGCTGCACCGAGAACTTGGCTACGGCTCCTGGCCAGGTTTTATCAACAATCGAAGAAGATGCACCAACCCTGAGATTACGAAGCAAGATACGAAGGCACCATTTCTGCTGCGGACCAGTCATATCAATAAACAACCTCACGACTAGGTCTTTTGCCGCATTGCCGGTAACTTTTCTTGAGGACAATTTTTCGTAGATTTCCTCAAGAAAATGCTCAACAACGAGATCATCAGCACCAATTCCTTCTGCTTTGGGCATCTTGAATTTATTCACGTAGAAATTGGTGTATGGATCACCGACTGCAACGAAGATGCGCTTGAGGAGATCGTTCTTGCTGCTACGCTCGAGAAGGTCTTCCTTGAAGAGGCGGGAGTTGTCAGACTCTAGGGCTTCGAGAATGTCGATGACGCTGTTCATATTCCTATATTACCTCGCAAAAAGTTGACTTTGCACCTCCGCATGGAATATTACTCGATACGCTTCACAAGGGCTCCATAAGCTGAATTTTCTGGCATAAAAACACTGTATCGCTTGATCCTCGGCCGGCGCCTTGTCCCGTCGTTCACAAGGGCTTCATAAGTACCAGGTTCCACTTTGTCGGTAAGAGCAGCTCGAGGGATGAGGCGACCCCTGCCATGGACCCTAAGGTTTCTTCTAAATTCATAGGTGTTCTCCTTGAGAAGCTTCGACAGGAAATCAGAAATGGCCTGTTTCTTATTCCTCAGGTCTCTCTCGATCCTCTGTTCATTGTTTAGTGTCATGATCTTAATGGGCTTTGAAGAAATTTGCCTGATGTCATCCACTAGATCCCGCACCAAAGCGAGGCATTCCATCCGATTTTCGAAAGCTTCCCAAGCTGCAGAATACATGGAACCCAGTGTCATGGTAATGCCTAACTTGTTGGGAACCCACACATTTCCTTCATCGTCTTGGATTTCACACTCGCCAGTCCAGCTCATTGTGCAATCAGCGACATGATTTTGCCATGCATTCGGCTTGTTGTCCTTGATCCTGAAGCGCAGCGAAATTTCCTTTTTCTCGGGAGCATCACTGAGAAAAACATCATTGAGATTATTAAGGCAAGAATTCTCCAGATACTGTACTGCGTCCGAAGACATGATCTTCTGGATGATGAGACGGCTGATGACGTTGGTTTCACTGGGAGTGTTCATGATCATTCTCCAATTTTTGATTTTTATCGGGAGTGTAGTCAAAAGTAAAGCAAGGGTAATAGTCTGCGCCGTAATCAGTGCCGATTGTCAACCAGGTGTGGCCGGTATTAACATCTTTGAGAACCCATCCTGAAAATGCATCAATCCTTGCTCTGTCATCATCAATTTCATTACCTTCATCATCGTATCTCATGTGGACTCGGGTGGACTTTCCACCGTGCTGAAGGGCTACTTTTGCAATTGAATTTTTAAAAAATATCTTGCCCACTTCTAGCGTTTTAAAACACTCAAAATATGATCGATATCCATCGCTAGGGTTTTCAACTGCTTCCAAGACCATTTTGGAGCCGTTTGCTCCAATACAAAAACAATTGTTGTCTACGCCGTAAAAATCATATACCCCATTGATTAGGCTGTTAAATAATTTGTGATCAAATCTATTATCAATATCTTCTTCATCAAAATAACAACCGACCATGTGCCCTGTTCTTCCTCTAAGACAAGGTAACAAAAAAATTCGGGACGTTGCACCAACGTCCCGAATAAAAAATCACACCAAATTCAAAAATGAATTATGTCGTGCACTTTTTTCTTGGCCTGTCGACACAAGCCTGCTCTTCTGATTGAACCGATTTGACTTTTTTTGCACTAGACAGTGTCTTTTTGTACTGAAGGAAGGTTTTTAACTCCCTCTTGGCGGCGTCCGAATGGATTGCCGCATTGCCTGCCACGTAACATCGGAACGTAGCGTCAGCCCTTGGTGTCTGTGCCCAACAGCGATTGAGCACGCGCAAGGACAATGTAAGTTGTAGCTTCCGACTGGAGCAGATTTCGGAACGGGTGTGACCTTCCCAGTTCCTACCTCTCATCACCTGTCCGAGACCAACAGAACGACCTCCATCGCCATTGGTGCTACACTTCTCTACAGACTCCTTTAGCCCGGATTCATTGACGATTGCCGCCGCCAAAAGGGCGACTGCGACCTCACTATCCATTCGGAGCCCCTTTTCACTGTGTGACTCTGTTTCGACCACTGCAAAAATGTCCTCCGTGATCGCACCAATGCGATCAGCGTTAACGGAGGGCACGGTAGCATGCAAGGCCAAAGCGAGTGCAGTTACTAACTGTGTCATTTTAGTTTCTCCTTAATCACTCTCAGAATTCAACTGCGAATTCACAGAAAAAATTCAAAAAGTGTTCGGTAATTATACGGAACACTTTCAAAATGGACAATATTTGTCTTATAATAAATCAAAAATAAATCATCACATAAAATATCGATGATTATGTGATGATTTATTTTATGCCAATTGTGGCGCACCTAAGCACGCAATTTGAGCTACTTATGTTTCTTCTTTTTTTTGTCTTGTTGGGTAATAATTTCTACTTCAATTGAAGGTGGGTCGAAGTCTTCGATATCTTCTTGCCTGCCTGTTGTTTCTTCAATGATGGGTGGTGGCTCGAGCAAAACAATGCCCTCAGTGGGTGATGAAACAGAAAATTCAATTTCTGATTTTTTGCCAATTGTAAGATTAAACATTTCTAGGTCAGGAGTAGTAACTCCCATGGAAGAACATCTCTCCGACAAAGTTTCATAGGCAGTTATTCCTGAATCTGTTAAAAAATCCTTTAAGGTTTTCTTTTTTCTTCTTAAGATGTCCATCAAGCCTAATTTGGACAAACTTCGTTGTTGTAACCTCATTTCTAATCCTTTCAGTGGTTCGATTTTACATCGATTGTCTGCAAAATTTCACAGATGCCTTGTTGAAATTGCGGGGAACGAATAATTTGATCCAATCTCTGCTCTGAGACATTAACATCCCACTCCTTCAAAATAGGAACGGCAAATTTTCGCATTACACGTAAAACATAATTGCGTGCTGAAGAGTGATTCATTTTAAAACCAATTGACGACATTGTATCTGCAATGTCTCTATAATTGATGCCGTCATTCTCCACCACAGTAGCATACGAAGGCTTCTTCGAACTATTCTTCATCATTTACCTTTCGCAATTTTCCCATTGCCATGGGAGAAAATCTAGATTGCTGCAAAACAGCCAGCCTTTTAGCTAAATCAAAATCAGTATCATATTCATTTTTAAGGACAATATCCTTATTTTGTTTTTCGTTCCTCTTCGACAAGAGGAATTTGCATTCCTTTATGTCATTAGACAAACTTCGGACTAAAAATAATGTGCTGAGTGAAATAATAGCTGAGGAAAAGAACAGCATTAATTCAAGTACAAAATTTATTCCAATGCGCATCCTGCCTCTAATGCAACTAATTCTTCTGGTGAAATAAAATAATCTGAACGATTATCTGGTTCGTCAAACAAACCGAACCGCAATCTTAAAATTGCCGCCTCCTTTTCCGAGAGTGTCATCAATACACTTTTGACAATTCCCATCAATTCCTTTGAAGAAACGTTAAAGAACGGATCGTTACTTTCCTCTGTGTCCTCAAGTCTTTCCTCAAGAGTTGCAGCATCAGGATCATTGGACACAGATTGATTCAAAGAGACAATATTCTTCCCAGAAGAAAGAGTTGCCTTCACAACAGTTTCAGACGCATCTACGATATCTGCCAAATCCCCATCAGAAGGATCACACCCCATTTGCTCACGAAATTCTTCGGTTGCTTGCAGCAATTTCTTTTGAAGCGTTGCAGCATGGGCAGGCAATCTAATCATGCGTTTTCGCTTCAGCACATGTTGACTAATGGCTTGTTTGATCCACCAAGTTGCATAAGTTGAAAAACGAAAACCTTTTTTGTGATCGAATCTTTCGATTGCCTTTAGTAGGCCTAAATTACCTTCCTGAATGAGGTCCTCAAGAGGAATATTATGGCCTTTGTGCTTTTTTGCAATGGAGATTACAAGGCGAAGATTACTTTCGATAAGCTTTTTTCTAGCCTTTTCACCTACAGTACCACCTGTTGCATATTGCTGAAAAAGATCGATGACCTCCGGGTGTTTAAGCTGTGTAAATGATTTCATGTCATTCAAATAGGAATGAATGATATCACTGTTTGAAAACGAGCCAATCTTAAAAGTTTCTGCCATTTTTATTTATCTCAAATAATCCGAGTCTTGGACTCAATTAATTCCAGCTTGGATGTGATCAATGCCAGTGCCTTGATCATATGAGTCAATGAAGTCTTCTGGGTTTAATTTGATGTACTTTTCATGGGCCAACTTCCTTGAATCCCTAATTCCATTTTCTCTCTGGATATAAGCCAATTCAATTTCCCAGGGGTAAGGGTCCATTCCTGCCTTGATTGCCTGGTCCCTTGTTAAATTCAAATAACCATACCTCTCCCATAGATCATCATCTGAAGCATATGCCAAGGAATCCATGTCTACGACATATGGCATATCGATATGGGGTCGAGAAATGCTCTGCTGGTTGTTCTGCTTCTTGTTCTTCTTCATGTTCAATTCTCCTCCTTGTTAATTGACTTCTTAGCGTAAAAAATAACTGCGCAAGCTGTTGCAACAATAGTTGCCGTAATTAAAAGTTTTTTTAGCACATGCACACCATAATCATCACACTTTCAAAAGTACACGCCAGTCCAATATCATTTTTCATATAGAATATCTAGTGCTTCTTCAATTTTTGAAGACAACTGTGATAACATGCTGACCGAATCGACAAAGTCGAGAAAAATTGGTCTGGAGTTAGGTCCATGGTGGAATTTAAATCTTCCGTGATTTGATACCATCACGTGTAGACTATTGTCAGGAGACACGTATCCTTGGATCCAAGTCTCGGTTTTTTCGCGGAGAGAAATGACTTTGCCCATGTTAGCTCCTTAAATCTAAGATCCCCCATTCATTGGGGTCAATCGTGTAAACGACTTTCGTGACACCCACACCCCTCAGTCTACGCTCACAGCCAGGACATGGCTTGGCTAGTGCCCAGTCACCTGTTCCTTTTGCGACCCTTGCCACCCAAACCACAGAACCATGTGTAAGCTTTCTTACTAGTCTTGTTTCTGCATGATGTCTTGGTGCACAGTCAGGCGCTGCAATATTCCTGGATGAAACAAGAACTCCATCATTCCGAAGACCCATCGCACCCAACCAAAAAGTGCGATTGTCATCAGATCGATTTCTACCTTGCAAGGCAGCATCAGCTGCCAATTGCAGCATTTTCTTATCTGAAGCCATGTGCTATTCTTGTTATATCACCGTCTTGCAAAATCTTGCACCGAAATAAAATTTTATTTTCTAAGACGAATTTGATGGAGCCACCCGGGTCGAACTGAGATCGAGTGATTCAAAATCACGAACCTTAATGTCCCAATGATATCACTGCACATTGCGATGACAGCGCCTTAGTTTGCATAAATTAAATTTATGAAATATTTAGCTTTATGAATGAATCACTTATTACTTCAATTGAAGGACTGAAATTTGTTTCAAAGTGGGAAGGTAAAATTTCACGTCCTTATTTGGATGTTGCAAAAAAATGGACAATTGGCGTGGGCCATTTGATCAAACCAACCGATTCTTTTAGTCTCATATCAAATGATCAAGTGAAAAGTCTTCTGATCAGCAAAGACAAAAATCATCCAGTTGCAAAAATAGCCTTGCCAGATGAAGAAATATTAAATATACTGTCTAAAGACGTATCTGAATGTGAAGTATCTATAAAGAAAAATATCAAAGTAGCACTAAATCAAAATCAATTTGATGCCCTTGTTAGCTTTGGCTTCAATTGCGGCGTGGGAGTATACAGCAAATCAGGTGTCGCCACTGCATTAAATGCAGGGAAATATGAAGAGGTGTCAACAAGACTTCTGGATTGGGACAAAGCAAGGGTTGACGGCGTGTTGCAGCCTGTTTTAAGAACTAGAAGAGAAAGCGAAGGCCAATTATTTTCAAAACCTGTCATTGAATCACAAAATCAAATAGAACAATCAGCGACTGTCACGCAACCCAATGATCCAATAGTACCTTGGACAAAGAACGAATTAAAAATAGCACAACAACAGCTAAAAAAAATAGGCCTATACTCCTTGGGAATTGATGGTATATGGGGAAATGGCACCAAGGCTGGCATAACAGCTTTTGCAAACAGTGTTGGGACAAAGCTATCCGTTGACTCTTCGACAGGAGTACCGCTCTCTCTCCTCAATGAATTAAAGAAAAGATAATTCAATTGTGAATAATAATTAAAATTGTGAAAAAATTATTTTCTAAACTAGCCTCAATAATCAAACCACAGTCTCCATTGGTCCCCAAGGCAATTGATGCCACTGTGCCTACAATTAACATCATAGATGAATCAACCCTTTTGGAAGAAAAGGATTTCTTATCCATGGTCGAAGCATGTAAAATCCAATTGGATCAACATGCAGCCCCCATGTGGCTTAGGGGGACGTGGAATATCGTGGTAAACCAACCAGGAGATGTTGGTTATCCCATTGTGATTGTTGACGATCCAGATCAAGCAGGAATTTTAGGATATCACACAAAATCACCCTGTGGCAAGGTATGGGGCAGGGTGTTTGTTAAGCCTGTTATTGACAGAAAAGGATCGATGTTAAAGGGACCACTAAGCGTCTCTGCAGTGCTTTCACATGAAATACTTGAAGCTTATTGCGATCCTGATGTCAACATGTGGGCTGACAGAGGAGACGGACTCTTAGTGGCTTATGAAATATGTGACCCTGTTGAAAATGATGTTTATGAAATTACAACTAACTCAGGCATAGACGTTTCAGTTTCCAACTTTGTTTTGCCAACATGGTTCGATGCCAATGCACCTCAGGGTGCCAAATTGGATTTTTTGGCAAAAACTGCAAAACCATTCCAAATGTCACCCGGTGGATATACCGTAACAATGCAATCGAAAACTGGCGAAATAAAGAATGTATATGGTTCTTTAGACTCAGAATATTTACACGGAATTAGGCAATTGCCTCATCCTGCGTCTAGATCGACCAGAAAAATATCTACAATCAAATCAACCTGATGATTTATTAGGGCTATTGTAGTTGTCTGCAGCCCATCCATTTCCCCTTAAGACAAAGCTAGTTTTAGAAATCAATCTTTTATGTGTTGAAACTTTGCAGCGTGGACATGTTGCAACAGGATTCTCATTAATTGATTGCTCAATTTCAAATTCATTACTGCAAACTAAACAAGCATAATCATAAGTAGGCATTTTCTTCTCTCTCACAATGTGATATAAAGTGGTAACAAAACTATGTTTTGATTTTCTTTGACGGTGCCTGGTTGTCTATCAATTGTTAGCGGCCCTTGATGTGAAACCAAGTGAGCTAAATTAGCATCCTTGATTAAATCTGAAAATCTCATTTCTACATCGTCAACCCAACAAGCCTGAGAAACCAGCTGGCAAATCTGTGAATAATCAACATGATGTGCGTCATGAGCTGTGGCATTTGGCTGAATTACTCTCGTATTAGCACCTGCTTCCACAGTTGCCGGCGGAAAACCTTTTATGCCACGAAAAAAAGAGCCACCAAAATGCCAGCCGTAATTACAAGCAGCATGCTTCTTTGCCTCCAATTGCTTGTCTAAAACCCAATGTTTTCCACATGTAGCCACCAATCCTTGATTAGAAAAGAGTTGTTTGTCAACTGCAGAGCTGTGTTTGATCATGGAAGCTGTCGATGAAGATATTTGTATTGGGCAAGGCACAGCTTTTCTTGTCGATGCAGAATACATCATATCAACGACCATAGGTGTTGGTAATGAGGCATCTAGAAGATCTGCCAATTTTTGAGCTAAATTGGCAGATGTATTTACTCTTATGCCATCAACCATCAGGCCGTCTTCCATGACACGCAATGTCAGCTTTTTTCCTTTGATGTTTCTGGTTATGTCAATCCATTTTGCGTCAAAAAAACCATTTTGAACTTGTTGATAGATATAATCTTCTCTATCTTGTATTTTTTCAGGTATCATTATAACATCAATATTTTATTGAAAAGCATCACCTATCCGATTCAGTGATGACAAATATCACTTTCGAAAATCTAATTGTTGATTAGCTTCGGCGACCAACAGTGCTTCTATGTATTCAAGATGTGAATCAGCACCAGGAATTTCTGCCCTTCGTCGAGTCAAATTCTCTCTCGTTTTTAAAATTTCTTCCCGGGTATTATCACAATAAGCCCTCTGACCAGGTTGAAGTAATGCAATGGATTCCATGAGAGACTTAAGCGGAGTTTCCGCTTTCATATCTAAATTGTTTACTCTTGACATATGTTTATTTTGGTATAATAAATCAACACTCGCAAATGGAAAATATTTCCTACCATTTTATTGCTAGGGAAACATCATAAACTCCATCATGTTCTACATTGCATGTTTCGCAATCCACACAGATGAATATTAATTCAGATTCGAACTAGCGACTAGGTGTTTCAATTAATTTGCTGGTAGGCGTGGAGTCGAACCACGATCGTACAGATTAACAGTCTGTTGACTTGCCATTAGTCGACCTACCAATTTTAGCTCTTTCTGCTCTGCCAGCTGAACTAACCCAGAATGATACCTTAAATATATTTTGTTTCTTGCATTAATACACACTAATTTTAAAAACTAAATTAATCTCTTGGTGAAAAGCCGATTTGTTTCTTTCCGCTTTTTGATGATTCTGAAAATTCATCTATTGCATGAACCACAGCAACTATTGCTGCACCGAGTTTTAGAGCTGCAATTGTCTTTGGCGACCTAAGGATATTCCACGCCTTGTTTCTGTTGATATTAAAAAGGTCAGTTAAAAACATATCGATAAACTTATTGTGTCACTTTCCAAAAGTATAAATCTTATTTTCAGTCTTGGGTGTGGCCTCCTCTGCTGCATCTGCAGGTGTCGCACCCTTTGTTTTGAAACCAATATACTCCTCGGCGTCATCTGGGCGCCCTGGATCATTGCTGCCTTTATCTCCGGGAGACTTATACCAATATCCGTGAATGTCAGCACCTCTCTCTAGATCATAGGGATAAAACCCTTTGACTTCGGTGGGGTCTGCCGTAACGGCCGGACTCTCTGAGATGACTTTTTGGATTATCTTACGTAGTTGCCCAATGCTCATTTTCATTGAAGCACCTAAATGTCAAGAGTCTTTGGATAACCTTCTTCACCGGGTTTTGCAGGAGGTTTACCACGATCCCTCTTGGCCTTTATGTTTGCCCAGAGACCCTTTGAACCGCTTCTCTTCTTTTTTGCTTCACCCAAAGCAAAACCATTTTCTTCTTCCTCGACATCCTTGAGTCCCATTCCTCCACGGCCGACCGTGTCCATCTCTTCATCAGACACAGATTCTCCTGTTCCTGGATACCAACGACCCGGAGGCCATGCTTCTTCTTCCAGGGCTTCTCTGATGATTCTTCTTAATTGTGACAAGGTAATCTTCATATAGATTATATATGCCCAAGGGGCATATATGGCTGCAGTGACGGTGATAAAAATTGTCTATAGTTTGCCTTTGTGGTTAGTAGCAGATGACTGAGTCACAGTCTTATAAGAAACACCAGGTGTTGTAGACAAATGAGTGCCGAGCTGACAAGACTTGCCTTTATTCATACCACTGTTGTTGCGCCAAAAATCTGCGTAACGATTGCGATCAGCTGTCGAGTTAAATGACAGAACGGTAATTCCAGCCTGCTTTCCATCGCCGGCTTGAAGGCCGAGATATTTAACGGTCGGCTCATTTGAGCAATCAGGGCAATGATTGATCTTGCCACCAGCTACAAACTTGGCAGGAGAACGGGAATCGAACACATAACCACAAGCAATACATTCTCGATTCATAAGAACCATCATACAGGGGCGAACGACAAATTTGCTCCCCCAATTATTTTTAATTCAAACTAGAATGATTTTTAGATTTTAAAAGCATGCCAATCCATGCAAGGAAGATCAAACGATTTTAAATAATTTTGAACATCTTCCATTAGTTCTTTTTGGGTATTGCCCATGGGGAAAACAGGATCCTCAGAACACATAGCTGGATTTCCATGTGTGTCATAGTAAACTTCATAAATGGCATATTCTTCTTCTTGTTGGCCATCTACATCTGGATCACAAAGCTTCCTAAGAACCCTGTAGTTCCACGTATTCATTTTATTCCTTCCATTTTGGAAATAACGATGGACAGACCGTCCATCCAGGATTTATCATTTGGATGTAAACCATGTTTTGATTTGTTGTGTTTGCAAAATTTTAAAGAACGAAGAATGTGCTCAAATTCATCTTGCGAAAGAGCTAAATTGTATTTGGGTAATTCGCCCGGGTCTAGGATTGTTGAGTCTTTTTTATCATCTTCATGCTGCAAAAAGAAATTTGAAGTGCACGTGCAGGGTCTTATTGGAGAACAAAGAATTTCACATTTTTTACACCACCAAATACTGCCACCGCCTTCATTTATTGATTCAATTAAGGAATATTCATCTACATCAGAAGATGAAACTACCATCCCCGGATTTTTAATTAGTCTTATCAGGAGATTGTGTCCTTCTGTCGTGGCCCTCATCTCAGCCATTTTTAATTGTGTTAATATTGTTTGACTCATTCATCATACTCTATTTTAGAAAAATGCAAATCATTGTACCAGCCAACCTTGCCTCGAGGAGTTAGAATCTTTGTGTAGGCACTACGTTCTAAAATTAGAACCGTTTCATTTTCAAAAATGACATCTACTACAAAATCTTTTTCTATATCGTCAAATGAAATATGCCAGACATTTAAAAATGAAGACCCTATTGGTCTTACAATCAATAGTTCACCTAAGACACACTGCTCTTTCACAACATGATTTGAAAATGTTGGACATTTTCTCATACGTATTTTAGCTCCGAAGAGTTATTGACGTACATCTTCTGAAATCCTTGTAGAAAGTCCACGAAGTTTTCAGTTTGGGCAAACCATCTGCCCATGTGTCGTTTGGCTATGTTAGTAGCCGAATTTAGGTCTCTATCAACTATCAAACCTGGTTCTAGTTCAACCTCTCTTATTGATAGTTCTGAACTTAGTGTCTTGATCCCGGTCAAACAGTTGATTTGAGATGTGTAACTTTCATCGACTAGATGAAAATCTATTCCCGCATTCCTCGCTTTGTAATCAAGGAATGTTTTGAACCTAGACAACGTGCCTTGGTTCTGTGTGGACTTGTTAAGTCTTTTAGTTGAACGCTTGCCTTTTGGAAGCTTTTTAGTCTGAATATCACCAACAATCATTGTTCCAACTTTTTCTTTCAAACACGTGTCAACAATCACCTTGCTGACTTTATGCTGAAAATCTTTGTTCTTGTTGGAATTTTTCCTAGCTAGTTTTTTATGAACTGAAGTTAACTTCTTCCAACGATTTGAACCTTTCTTCTTTTTGTCGCGAAGACTTTGAACATGTTCTTTTTGTCTTTCAGCCTTCTTGAACCTGTTGTTCTGAACTGCAAAAGGCTTCGTGGAATTTGAGAAACAGGTGGCAATTGAACTTACTCCTAAATCTATCGATAGAAATTTTTCCCTGTCAAGATCATCATTCGTTGGCTTTTCAGAATAAGTGAAGATCAAAAAGCACTTCCCTTCTTCCTCTTTAACAACCATTGTTTTGATTGTGACGTTTGTCACACCACACTTACGAACATAGTCTGGTAGATCTATGTTTAATTTGTGCCCATCGATCAATGAGATCTGAACGCCTTGTTCAAGGAGTTTAAACCCGCCACTTCCGTTGTTCCAATGAAATTGGAACGTACAAAAATTCTTGTAGGACTTAAACTTATAGGGAAATTGTGCAGTTGAATCTTTCTTCTTCAAGGCATAGAATGATTTGATTGAATCAAATAGTGTTCTACTTGTGGTTTGCGCTGGGTGTGACAAGATCGTTAGTTGATTATCATTCCTGAAATTCTTATATCGCTGATTGAGTTGCTTAAAATCTTCACCTTTCTTAGCAAATTCAAGCAAATGATTGTAGAGCAACCTGTGCTCGTTTGAAAGAGTTCGAATGACAATAACTTGTTGTCGTGAAGGAAAGATTCTAACCTTTAGAGATTTCATCTTTAATCTCCTCTAGGTTTTTCACAGATGCGCTGATCTTCTTCTTGTAATTTCTTGAACCATACAATTTCATGCTGAAGTGATGAACAATTGAGATGAGATCTTCTGCAAACTCTTGTTCTTTTGTCTTGTCGGATTCAGAATCATCAACAACAACAATCTTAAAGTTATTCATGACAGACAACTCTTCAAAAAGTTCAAACCCAAACCTAAGAAGACGATCCCTGTAATGAACCACCAGAGTTTCTATTTCGTCATTCTTAATCAATGACAAAAGTTCTATTAGACCTTTGCGTTTATAATTTAATGCAGAGCCAAATTCAGAAATGACCTTATCAATCTTCATTCCATTAGCAATGCAGAAATCCTTAATTCTTCTTTCTTGTTCCTTTAGAGAATTTGCCTGTTGTTGTGTTGATTCTCTACAATAAATCACGTTCAGTCGAGTCTTTGATGTTACTCCAATAACTTGACGATAATGTTCATCTGTGTAACGTCTATGACCAGACTTTAATACGACAGGTTTCAAAGCACCCTCCTTTTCCCATCGGTAAAGAGTCTTACTCGTCAACCCGCACATCTTTGCAAATTTCGTAACTGAGTACATCATCTAACAATAGATATTAGACAGGGTCAAAAATGTCTAAACTTTTTTCAAAATGTCTAAACTTGTTTAAATGGATTGGAGTATAATCATACCACCATTGCGTCGTACCATCAGTGAACAAAACATAACAACTGCTCTCACCCGATTCTGTGTTTCTCGATATATCAAGTATGATTCCTAAAGAACATTCTTTTTCAGAGAACACCCAATCATCGTAGAGACAAATCAAGTCACCTACTTTCATAGAATCTCTACTTCTCCTAGATAGCACCAACCAATTCCTTGTCGAATTAGGACTTTAATTAGGCGTTGGGTTTCAACAAATTCTTCAGGAAGATCAACAGCTCTACACAAATAAGTGGTGCCGGTCCTAGTATAGGTGAGCAGACAATTTTTATTAATGGGCCTTCTTGTTGAATCACAAAATTTTTGTTTTTCCATGTTCTATAAGGTAAACAATATTACATCTATGTTTAAATAGATCAATATTTTGATCACCGTTTGAAAATTATGCCTAGGACTTGATTTCAAAGATGTTTTATGATTTCATCTATTTTTCTCGAACGCTCCAAATTTCTTTTTGAAGTTTATCAAGTTCGCCTCGTCAAACCCAGAAATCCCTAACCGTGTGGCTCAAATCTAAGATCATCACTTAGGTTTTCACGTCTTCATCATTGAATCGTTCGTAGACCAGGTCGCATAGAAAAACAATATTGCTATAAGACAAATTTGGACAACTTATTAGGCGCTTGATTTTTTCTTTTTTCTTTTTTCTTTTTTGTCGCCTGCTAGCAAAATTTCTTCGGTTGTCAATTGAACCGAATCCCCATTGTTTTCAGGCGACATCCAAGGAAAAATTTCGTGTTCATTTGTCTTCAATTGTTCAATTGAACTCAACAAACATATTTCTTGAACCTCGGATATTCTCTTTTTTACTTCATTTGTCAAATTGTTGTATGCGATCCTTTCGGCCTCAAAAGGGTTGTCAGCATCAACCAGCATTTCTGTTAAAAATGAAATTCGATACAACATGTTTTTAATTATTAATGTTGCCACGTTTTTATTTTTCTATATCGAATTAAATTAAAAAACGGTGTTATATCTAAATGCTAACTCTTGGAAGAAAAATAGGTTCAAATTTTTGCATGTTGTTAATTAACATTGTGGGCCCATTGCTCCCGGGAAACATAACATCAACATCATTCAGGTCATAAAAGTAGACTAGAAGTGGCAACATGGCACGAGACAATCAAAGATATAGAAAAACTTATTCTTTCTATCGACCAACGCCACAAATGTCGGCGACTGTAAATGACAATTATGTTAATGAAAAAATTAATTCTCTAGACTGGAAACACTCTGTCAGAGTGGCGACAAAAGAAAACATCGACACAGGTGCTTCTTTTTTAAGCATAGACGGAATAAATTTGGTCGTTGGGGATAAAGTCCTCGTAAAAGATCAGAACACGCCGGCAGAAAACGGAATTTATGTTTATTCCGCAGGCGGTCTCCTCGTAAGGTCAGCTGATGCAAATGAACTTACACTTTCTCCCGGTGCCACCGTTTATGTAGAAGAAGGGACAAATCAAAAATCATATTGGTCTTTAACAAGCCTTGAGCCAATAACAATTGATTCAACTGCACAAACGTGGGAAAACATCATCAGCATACCCATTTTCAAAAAAGGGAAACTCAGTGGTGAACTAGTCACATCTGAGTACGGAGGCACTCTTGACTTTTCATCTATCGGCTCCCTTAGATCTACGGCAGGAGCATATGAATCAATGGATGTCTTTTCAAACGGAATCTTGTTGGATCAGGATGATGACTATACCGTTCCCACAGTGTCATCAATAACTTTCGGTCCAACTTTTCGTGTAATAAACACCGACAAAATTACGATAACGATTAGAAACGCAGCCTCCCCCTAAACCACTCACCATCATCTTCTCTTTGAACACACTTTTTGTGTATTTCTAGAAATGCTAGAAAAATATTTTTATTCATGGTTGAATATATTCAATAATGAATATTTATTGACGTTGAGACGTGTCGTGCACTAACGCACTTCATGCTTGACAACCTCAAAGTAATTACAAAGGAAGGTTTTTATATGGCTCAAACACATATACAACAGCATCAGATTAGCGGCTCGCTTTCAATGGACATCTCAGATAATGTCGAGCGCAATAATTTGGTTAAAGCAGGTCGCACAATTATTGACGACCTCAATTCACTTCGCTCACAGGTGAAAGGAATTCTCGGTTCAGCCGCATGGACCGACGAACAATCCATCTCCCTGCAGAACCTTAAGGCTCAGTTGACGGGAACCTTGGTTGCCAACTCAGCTTCTTTTGCCAGTGCCGTTTATGTGAGCGGTGCAGGTTCATTGGTGGTTGATGGCGCAGCTACATTTAACGAGGCAGCTGACTTCAACAATGGCATTACCGCTGATGTACTAAAGATCGATGGAGACGTCTCACAAAGACTCTACATCGTTGGTACCTCTGGTGAACTCAAAGACGAGTCAAAGCTCGTCTTCAATGGCTCAGCACTCACCGTGGACGGAGACCTCAACATCTCCGGAAGCTCAGTGTTTGCCAACCCAGCCGACTTTAACAATGGAATCACCACTGATGAACTAAAGGTTGACGGCGACGTCTCACAACGTCTCTACATCGTTGGTGCCTCTGGTGAGCTCAAGGACGAAGAGAAGCTCGTCTTCAACGGTTCAGAACTCACAGTTGACGGCGGACTTAATGTCTCCGGAAGCATTGTGATGGGTGGGACTATCACGCTCAACGAAGCAGCCGACTTCAACAAAGGAATCACCGCTGATGAACTAAAAATCGACGGTGACACAGCCCAACGTCTCTACATCGTTGGTGCTTCTGGTGAGCTCAGGGACGAAGAGAAACTAACGTTTGATGGTTCAGAGTTAAATGTAACAGGGGATCTAGAGATCAGCGGAGCTGCTGACCTCAATGGTGCCTTGGATGTTGCTGGTCAAGTTGACCTCGCTGCCTCAGAGGTTGCCACCAACGTTCGTGGTACACTTTCAGTGGCGGAAGCCGCTGACCTCAATGGCACCCTAGACGTCGCTGGTCAAGTTGACCTCGCTGCCTCAGAGGTTGCCACCACAATCCGTGGCACACTAAATGTTGCTGAGGAAACAACCCTCGCTTCTGCCAAGGTTTCTGACCTCACTCAGACTTATATTGTCTTCGCTGGTCTCGATGGCGCTCTTGAAGACAGTGAGGCTCTCTCCTTCGCCTCAAACCAACTAACAGTTGGTGCTTCTGGCGCAGCTGGTTCTGTCACCATCAAGAATGCCTCTGGTGATCCAATCTTGCAAGCTGGCTCCGGTGAGCTAGTGATGCGTGACAACAATGGCGATGCAGTCTTGTACGTCAACTCGGTATCCAAGACCTTTGATCTGAAGAATGTTGATGGAGACTCTACATTCCATGTTGCAGCAGCGTCAGGTAATACAGAGGTTGCCGGTACATTAGATTCAGCTGGTGACTTTGCGGTCGCCTCTGACAAATTCACTGTCGCAGCAGCATCAGGTAACACCGCAGTTGCTGGTACATTAGATGTCACCGGGAACGCAATCTTTGCAGGAAACGTTCAGGTCGACGGAGATCTTCGCGTCAAGGGTTCGATGACCTACATCGACACCGTCAACATTCGCGTCGAGGATGCATTCATCTATCTCGCCACCGGCTCACTTGGATCCACCGATTCAGGTGTTGTCCTTCACGGTGGTGCTGGTGCTGATATGGACCTTGCCATCGCCCAAAAGGGCGGCTCTGGTGAGTTCATATTCGGCAAGGGCAATCGTGCCCCTGACGGAGAAGGTGCTCTTGACGGAATGGTTCTCGTTCCTGCCAAGCTCAGTGAGGTAAAGTTCGGCTCAGCCGAAAATGCCCTCAGCGGCTCAATGTCAATCGCCGGAAACGATATCAAGCTCGCCGCCTCGGCCGCTGCAATCGTATTCGACGATGCTTACCGTGCTTCTTCAACATACGCTGCTCCCATTAAGCTCGCCGCCTCGGCGTCCGAGTGGTCAGCGTTCCAGACACAGTATCCCGGCAAATCACTTCTCGGTGCCCTTGGTGCCGGCGGTGGTGTCGGTGTCAACTTCCGCAAGAAGATAATCATGGGGAACAATGCTAACTTCAGCGGCAATACACTTGACATCGCTGCAGCCGGCGTCGGTTCTCTTCGCAGCACCGCTCAGGCAGACTCCGACTATGGTCTCGATGTCTACCTCAACGGTGTCCTCTTGGCTCTCGGCGCTAGCGCCGACTACACAGTGCCAAGCGTATCACAAATCAGCTTCAACTATGCTTTGAACAGCGATGACGTTCTCACAATCGTCGCCAAGAACATCGCATCTGCCTGAGGTTAATCTGTTAACAAAATGAATGCGGGCGGGAAATTTCCCGCCCGCATTCTCTATTTGGAATATAATTAATAACATGAGCAGCCAAGTAAATCAAACAATAGAAGCATTATTAAATCACTCCAACAACAAGTTGGAAACTTCAAAAACATCAAATGTCTTTTCACAAGGTGCCGTTCAGGCTTCAAAGGAAATAGTCGCTTCCTTTGCTGAACACATTATCAAGCGTCGTGACGAATACGCCAATTTAGTCAAGCAAGAAAAAATGACGGCCGAGGCGGCCAACTTTGCGTTAACTCAGCTTAGGAGCGTCTCACTCTTTCTAGAGGAAAAGTTCAGAGATTGCGAGAAGATAAGCTACGTAAAACAAGGCGAGCTCATAAGCATTAACTCCCAGGTCAACGAACTCCAAACTCTCCTCAGGGAAACAAACCAACAACATGTGCAAGTCACACCAGAGCCAATTCCTGTGGAAGCGGCACCTGTTTCTATTGAGCAGAAGGAAGAAAATTCTGTCGTAGAGCCCGTGATTGTTAAAAAAAGACCAGATGAAATGGACACAAGAATTGGTAAAGCTGCCAAAGATATTAAAAACAGAAGAAAAGAAGCACAGGCCTTATCTTCACAAGTTCAAACAGAAATAAAGCGTCCAGGGCGACCCAAAAAATAATCAAATGGTCTAAGCCTTGTCTTCTCCATTTTCTCTCAAATAAATTTCATAACGTTTTTCATCGGAACACAAAACATCGCCTACTATTAACCCAGGAAATTCCTCTGTCAAGTATTTGCAAAAGAATTCCTACTCTTAAATCATTTGGGGAAGAACTGGCATTCCATTCAACCAAGTTACCTTGTTTAGAATTCTCACGCGAGTGGCCTTAACCCTTCCAGGCGCACCCAACCCACCATTCCATCCACTAGCACCCTGTAATATGGAACATCCGTATTGGAAAAACCGAAATCTAAACAAACTGCAATCGATTTCTCGCTAAATGTTCCCACAAAAATTCGATGATGCCCAATGATATTCTTATAGATCTGTCTATCACCAAATGCAGACATCAACAAATCGCCAGGCTTCATGAGTCCACATTACCACAGCCGAAACAACATTTACACCTCACGTAATAATGCATAACTAACGTAACCAATTCCCTGTGGAAACATCACTTTTGCCCACTTGAAATCGGCTCGCGTCTGAACTGAAATGACCTCGAGAAGCACGCCAGGAGTTCGTAACGGAACTAATATCTTCTCTCGAGGTATATCCACACCACGTGAAACAGAAGGTGAAGAGATATCGGTATACACGTTAGAGTACTTCACACCAGCATCATCTGTGGCGTTATAAGAACTATGAACGTGTACGAGATCACCGATGTTCATCTACGATTATAACTAGAACGGTATGGGGTATCACCGATAAGTTCAGTAACAACGGTATTCTCTACCCTCAAACCGGTTCCGTTGAAATCAATTCGGTTCACATGAACCCCAAGTTCATCCGCCAATTTTTGAATTGGAACCTCTCCGTGAGAATCCCTCAGTTTCAAGAATGCATCATGAACATCCTGAGGATCTGGTGAATCCCATGAGGTTGGCATATCTCTATCAACATCACGGATGTAATCATCGAAACCCTTGGATTCTCTATTGAGTTGGTAAGGGGCCTTCCACTGTTTCTTTGGTTTCCCCGCGGATAAACCCTTCAGTTCACCACGAAGTTCCTCAAACTTATCGTTTGGAAGGGTGGTGTAACCCATCTCATCAACCTCAACGTGATCGAGGTATTGAGGAGGAACACTATCCATATCCAGAATCTCACCGGAATCACGGTTAACAACACCGCCATCCTTCAATGGAGCTCCGGTTACTCTCTTCACCTCTTCACGGATAATCCTACGTAACTGTGATACTGTTATTTTCATGATCAACCCTTATAGAACTGCCCGAGGTGAAGATCTTCCTCAACCTGCATGATGAGTTCCTCAATTTTTTCACCGAGAACTTCGCAAGCCGAATCGCACTGTGCTTCCCAAACAGGTTTACCACCGCTGGCATCCATGCTTGGATCCATGGGATCAAACTGGGATTTCCAACCATCACAAACCGCATCTAACATGGTTTGTAACTCGGCTGAACCGGTACCATACCCCAGTTCCTCCTTGAGGGTTGCTCTCTTAACTTCTTCTGCAATAATCCTACGTAGTTGTGTTGCGGTTAGTTTCATAAACTTTAATTATTCCTCACTTCTCATTTTTCAAGTTTATCACGGAGTTTCGTGTCAATTTTCCTCGCCCGGCCACTTCAGCGCGGCCTTGCACAGATCATAAACACTACAATCATCATCACCCTGTTCAAAGGCATGGGATTTCAAACAATCCGCTTCAAGAATCACTTGGATAACACTCCTCATCTCCCTCAGTTTTTCTCGAAGCACGGAACAATGGTAGTATCCAGCTTCCCCACAATGGCAAGGTTTCTCAGCCAACTCATCATCGGCTAGAATCCCATCCTTATTCCTCTCCCACCATTCCTTGGCCTGAAGAATCATGTTTTCGTTGATCTTATCTGTTCCATGAACTTCATTGAGAAATCCTACCTCCTCAAACTCCATCACCGGATCCTCAAATCCAAACAACTCACCTAGCTTGAAACTAACCTCTTCCTCACCAATCCTACAACAGATGAGATCGTTATTGTTGAACAGGAACCCGTATGAATCACTCATGATACTTTCCTAAGAATTGAAGATGAATATCTAAAAATCTTTCCCCTGCTCTCATCGTTCATCATCAACACATTGTATAAATGCGTTCCACTATTAAGTTCTATGATCACGGCAAGTGGAGGTACGGAAAAACCAGGATGAAGAACCTGAACAAGATCACCTGGGGTTAAATCACTCATATTTCCTTCCTACCCATCAAGGAACTCCAAGGATCCAATGTAACCCTACCTGGTTTCTTATTCTCATCCATGATGTGTTGTGATAGTGATGCTCCAATTCTCACATTCAACTCATGGCATTCCTCCCTACATTCCTGTAGGTTTCCTTCGAACTGTTCCAATGTTTGAAACCCCGGAACCTGAAGAACAACATAATAGAAATCCTCCATTTCACCACTGGAATTCTTAAACTGCCCGGCCGGAATCACGGTGAAAGGTTTCCAATCACTCAACATTCTTCTCCATCTCCTTTTCAATATTTACCCATTGAAGCACTAAACTTTTCAATCCCTCCCAGGGGTAAAGAATGTGATGGTTGCTGTTCTCGGTGGAGAACTTCACAAAGTAATTCACCTTGGAGTTTCCATCATCACCGATCTCAACCGATCCAACTATCATCTCCATGGTAACATTGGTGCTCGTGGCGGTTGGGCCTGATACAGGAATCACCTTGTTGTTCTCTAGATCGATTTTATCACTCATTATTCATTTCCTCCGTTTTATTCAAACACTCCACCGAACAATAACTCCTACCACCAACACTATACCCCAATGCAAGGTTGAACCTCACCTCACAATCCGGATTGAAACAAGGAAAATCCTTTGCGTTTGGAATCTCCGATGTTTTCATTCCCTTGAACTCATCGGTTAACCACCATGATACCTTACCACAGTATTCCTCACACATCAGCGAACATCTTTCCTATGTGAAAACCAATCTGCTTGGCGGGTTGAATTGTTACAATAACCGCCAGTACCATTTTCCCTGCGAGTTTTACAAACCGAATCTTTACAATTCAAACACATCTCTCCCGTTCCAGTATCAACAGTAGGATGACAGGAACATCGAGCATAATACTCACTCATCAGTGAACCTCCTCGGTTCTCCTTTATCTTCCACGTTGTTTTTGAGGATAAGAGAGATTTGATCTCATCCAACACCAGATCGCCGTATTCCGATTGTTTGATTTCAAATACCATTGTGTTTCCGATGTGGGTTGGTTGGTAAACATCCAGGGATTTGAGGTGATTCTTTTTGAGGAACAACCCAACCTTCCTGTGAACCTCCCACAGTTCTGCATAACTTCCTTTTTGATCTGGAGATTCAATGGTTATCTTCAAAGTTCCTCCCCATACTCTCCCACCTATCAATCATAACAATCCGATCCTTTACCAGATCATAGAAGAATTGGTACTGGAATTCCGAGGTGAAATCTACCTCAAAATCCAGGTAATCCTCCGGGTTTGGATTCTCCACCCCGTTATGGGTTCTTGGTGGATCCAGAACAACTCTAATGGTTCTCAGCATGGTTCTTCACCCCAGTTAAAGTTCACTTCATCGAGCACAGAATCATATTTCGATTGCAATTCCCCAAGTTTCTCTCTCAAGAACTTGATGCAAACCCTTGGATTTGTGTGGGAATCCATGTTATCAAGTGGATCAAGTTCACCTTCACACTCCAAACAATATCTCACCACCTTCTTCTTCATGGTTCCATCCTTCAGTATTCCTTAATGATTTTCTTGGTGGTTTTGAAACCATCCCAATCCACAACAACCTTCTCAATGATGACTGGATCATCTGGATCATAATAGGGAGATTCCCGAATCCATGTTTCGGAAAACTTCTCCACATCACCCTTCTCTCCACTTTGTGCAAGGATCTTTCCTGATTTGGTGGAGGAAATGAAGTAGTGATGCCCTCTGTTCTTCATGGTTCTACCTTACCATCATCCTGCGGAACTTTGCACAACTTCCAGATATTCGGCTGGAATCCAGCCGGTATTTCCGTTGTTCACCATGATCTTATGGGAACGAGGAATTCCATTCATATCGAAGTGATCCTCAAGAACCACACCGGTGTTTTCACGGGTGAATCCTGAGTTATTTGCCCGAAACTCGCACTTGGGGTCCACGTACAGGTACGAGTGTTTCACGTACTTATCCTTGAAGAGAACTACGGAATCACCAATCTTCTTGATTGAAGTTGAGAGGGTGAACTTATTCCTCATGATTCAATTCTATCACCTCTCGGTTTCACTTTTCACCATCCCCAACCGGTATAAATCCCATCAGAAACAAATGGATAATTTGGATTTCTTCCCCTAGGAACTTCGTGTTCAAAGATTCCGTAGGAGGAATGAACCACGAGAATCCTTGAGATTCCATCCGAAGGAATTCCTGGAAGTTCACCTAGGATTGTGTAGATGCAGTTTCGCATTCTTGAAAGAATCACATCACCAGCCTGCAATTCCCATTCCAGGGCAATTCCACCAATTGATCTCATTACCCCACCAGGTGTTTATCTGATTTCCACTCCGAAATGAGGAGCCAAAGGAAATTCCAAAATGATTCTCTGATGTACAGATAACCACCATGGTAACAACACCAACACCTACCTTCACTAATTTCACCGGGTTTCATTGATCACCTTCACCCAACCTTCAAAGATCCATCCAGGCCCCTGAGGGAAAAGTGCATACAAGAATGTTCGATCATCAAGCAGGTTTCCTGGTTTAACCGTTTGCTTCTTTAGGATGATTCCGGTTGTACCTTTCGGGATTTGAAATGATGGCCCTAACATTCCTACGTTGGCTCGCCAAGGAATTTTGGCACTTGAGTAAATGGTACCAACCTCATTGGCATGGAACACGATCATATCACCGGGTTGTTTCATGGTTCCAACGTACCTCTGTTCAGCGAAACATCATGCTTCAATCTTTCTCATTCCCCAAATCTTCTGAGGATCGTACTCCAGAGAATATCGAATGGTTCCTCCTTCGGATTTCTCTGGAGTTTGCGATTCGATATCCCGGATTAGTTGTGCGTGATACTCAGGATCCAACTCGATTTCCCATAAGATATCTTCAGCATCCTCCACCACCACAGGAATGCCTCTTCTTGGTTCCACGTTTGGCTCAGAATAATCTTCTTCAGCCTCATCGGTTTCTACCCCAACGAATTGAATGAATTTCTGGAACCATTCCAGGATCTCGGAATCACCGCCAACAGATAGAAACGAAGAATCCCATTCGTTCGAGCGGTGGTGCCAGAAATCGATTGCCTCAGATTCACTAATGGTAACCCCTAGTTCCCTTTTGAGCACATCCTGGATCCGGTGAACATCCTCTAGATCATGGTACATCCCAGAGGTACCATTTCGGCACTGAAAGGTTTTTGTTACAATATCTTGATTGATTTTCACCGTTTCTCCTCCAACTTCTCATAATCCTTGATGATTTCCTCCCAATGATCCACCAAAAGTTCACCCAATTTTTCACCAACCAAACCAAGGTTAACCTTCTTTAGTTCCTCCAGGTTTGGTGAATATGAACCACCTAGAGGGAAATCCTTGAAGTGATGATGTTCATCTGAATCAATTCCTCGCCTGATTAATTCAGATAGCAGGTTGGCAAACCACACCTCGGTGTTAAAATTCCTTCCCTCTACATCAACATATAGATTGGAATCACCACCAAATTCTTTACAGGGATTATCTATGCTCATCCTTCTTCTCCTTCAACTTTCACCATTTCATTGATGTAATATGGAATTGCACCTTGTGGAAGAGGTTCAACGGGGAATAAACTCTTTGCAACCTGATTGTAGTTAATCCTACCTCCGGGCCTCCCCAATGTATCGAGGAAGGGATTGTAAAAATCACCCCATAAAACCCTCCACCTGATTATTGGAGTTTTTTCTCACAATGGTTCCGGTGGAACTGGAGTAAAGGAAACGAACCATATCTCCAATTTTCCAATCAACCTCATCGAGTAGTTTTCCATCGAGGGTGAGGAGGGAGGAGATGAATACCGTGTTTATTTCACTCATGATTCTTTCTCCAGTTCCCCTGGGGCGATGATTTGTTCCGGACGGAAATAAATCTGTTTCCCATCGGGTAGCAGGGTGAGGTAGGATTGAATCCCATAGGAATTCCACCTTATATCCAGGATTATCCCGGTTCTTGTTGGCTCACCAAAAAAGTTTGTAAAACACAGATCACCAACATCCATAACCCTATCCTATCATGGTTCCTCAGGGTTTTGCACCGTTCCTAGAACAATATAGGTTCCATCGGTTACGTAAGAATAGTTCTCACACCTTCTCATGGGAACTTCGTGTTTAAAAACCGTTCCAGGCCGGGAAGAATGAATCAATAGGATCTTTGAAACACCATCACCAGGAATTCCAGGAAGTTCACCAACGATTGTATAAATTGTGTTTCTGGATTGGGATAGGATAACATCACCAACCTGTAATTCACTCTCCAGGGCAACGGAACCGATCTCCCTCACCGTTACCCCACAAGGTGTTTATCGTGGCGGAATTCTGTTAGGATCTCCCACAGGAGGGCCGGAAGTGAATCATGGATGTGAAGGTAACCTGGTATACCATCATACATGCAACACCAGGCCGGGCCAGGTGAAATAACTCCGGGCTTTTCTCTCCAAATCCTGAATGATTTCATTAGGTTAAACATTCAACTACGAATTTCTAGTTCAGCTTCGAGTTCGGTGATTTGCCTTTTTAATTCAGCAATTTGTAATCTAATCTGAGCGGTGGAAAGATTACTAAAATCTTTTGGTTTAGGTAAACCAATCATTCTACTTTTTTCTTTCTTATCTTCGGTTAGTTGGGCTCGCTTAATTTCTTCTGTAATAATCTGCTTAAGTTGTGCTGCGGTGATTTTCATGGTGATAAATATATCTCCTAATTAAAAATGTCAGTGAAGTTGAAAATATCATATACTGATGATTAGCAACGCGAGGTGTATCATAGGGATATTTATTTATTGTGAGTTAGAGAAAAGATACGGCCTTGTGCCGTATCATGAATCGTCATATTCTATCATGCTGAGTTTCAATGTATTTTTTCACACTTTCTTCGTTGGTTTCTCCAACAGATCCGTAGAAGGTTCCTCTACTCCACAAACCTGATCCCCAAAATTTTCTACCTTTTAGTTTTGGAAACTTAGTGAAGATATACACAGCTGATATTGATTTCAACGTTTTTGCTATTTCTATCGGAGCTGTTTGATGATCCGCCTGAACAAAAATGTGAACATGATCTGGCATCACTTCAATGGTATGTAATAGCCAACCATATTCTCCACAAGTTTCTGCAATGATATGTTTTGTCTCGACAGCAATATCATCTTTTAACACTGCATGTCGATATTTTGGGCACCAAACGATGTGATAACCGAGTGAATGAACGCAATTATTTTCTGATATTTTTTGCATATTGGTTATACTTATAAACGTGAACAGGACGATCAAGGTAAAATTACAACTTTCTGATGCAGATGTTCTCTCGCTTAGAGAAACTCAGAAGATTGTTTCGTCCTGCTTCAACGATCACGTAGCTTGGTCATTTAAGAAGAAGTCTTGGTCGAAGTTAACTGCCCATAAAGATCTCTATTTCTCACAGAGAGAAAAATTCCCTCAACTTCCGTCTGCAATGTTGCAATCCACAAGAGATACAGCTCTTGAATCTGTAAAAGCGTTAAAATTCAAGTTTCAGCCTAAGAAATCTGAAAACAGCGGGATTAGGTACGATAAGAGATTGTTCTCACTAAGAGGAGAACAACTTACTTTGAGCTCTATAAACGGTAGAATTAAGACAATAGTTCAATTCCCTGAATGGTGTAAGGAAGTTGTAAAAAAGGGAAAGGTTCAAGGAATTCAACTTTGCTGGGACAAGAAAAAGAAACAGTTTAATGCGAGTATAGTCTTTAGCTTGTTCGATATTAAGCCTAAATCAGACGGAACAGTCATAGGCTTAGATAGAGGTTTGATCAACTTAGTGACGAGTTCAGAAGGTGAAATTTTTGGTGGGAAATCAGTCAGAAAGAATCAGAGGAAGTTCCTCTACTTGAGGAAGAAGTTGTCGACAAAAGGTACTCATTCCGCTAAAAGGCTTCTTAGGAAGATTAGTGGAAAAGAGCAGCGGTTCAGTCGAGAAATTAATCACATCATTGCGAAAGAATTGTCTGAAAGAAGTGAAGTCAAAACGTATGTCATAGAGGATTTAAGCGGAATTAGAAACAAATCAAGAGGAAGAAAGATGAACAAGATTCTCTCCTCTTGGGCTTTTAAACAGTTTGAATCTTTCTTGACTTATAAGTGCACAGCAAAAGGAATATCTGTCGAAAAAGTTGATGCAAGATATACGTCACAAAGATGTTCTTGTTGCGGAACAATTAGAAAAGAAAATCGTTTGAGAGGAAGATACTCCTGTAATCGATGTAGTTTCACAAAACACGCAGACATTAATGCAGCAATTAATATCAGAGATCGTTGGATCTCTAAATCATCTCGCAGCTTGAACTGTGAGCAGGATGCAGTCAATCATCCACACGGAAACAGTGTTGTTCTTGACGTTGGATCAAGCGCTGAGTTCCAAGGTCACGGCCTCGTGCCGTGACTATTTGACCCTCCGCATTACATTTCGGGAAACTCCGTTCATCCGTTAATCCCTCGTGTTGGAAGAAGATCTCTTCCGATTCCTTGAATAAGGAACGTAGATCCTCGTAGCCCAGCTCAATGGAATTGGTTCCACTTCCCCAAGGATCGGTGATTCCAATACTAAACCTCTTGTAGGTTGGATTCCAATGAATGCTTAGATGATTTCCTTCCATATCATGAAAACCAGCCGAGGTGTTCTTCTTCTTTTTTGCCGTGGTGTTCAACCCCTTCTTCATGATTCTATTCTATCATCCTCCTGCGAAACTTTGCACCGGATCAACATCACTCATGAAAAGGTAGAATTCCTTAACACCTTCGTAATCCCACACACCAACTCGAATTCCAAACTGTTGAACCGCACTGATCCAGGAACCGTGAGGAGATCTTGAGTTCTGTGGGGAATCATAGGTAAATCCCCCGGCCGAGATCCATTTTCCACCCTTTTCCACCCCACGAAATCCTCGGTTCTTACCGGATTTTATTGGTGGTTGAGATGAAATATTTCCGTGTGGATCACAGCCAAGTTCCTCAAGGTTCATGTTACGCGTTTTCCCATCCTCCAACCGGCCGATATCCGGAAGGATACTGGCAAACATAACCACGCCAACCATCGGCCTCGCATCCTTCCAAGGCATCCGAAAGATTGTTCCAGGTGGTTGGATTCCACGAGGCTATTTTTCCTGTTGGAGAACCATCAACAGTGTAGGCAATTCCGTACAACATTCGCCCATCCAATTCCTTGGTGTGCCTAACCCATTCCTGAAGTGCCCCAATTAGATTTTCTGCCTCCTTCCAACCTTCGGAGGAGGGAGGAAGAGAAAAAGAAGTACTTTCGTGATAATCAACAGTAACAATTCTCAGTGTTCCATCTACAATCATCTCCAGGAACAAATCACCGTGTTTTTCGGAATCAATTTCGCTTGTGTATAGATCTGCACTCATGTTTCTATTCTACCTCACTCAGGTATGGGTTTGCACTCACCTGATCACCTCGTAACAACTTCGAAACCCATTGAATTCCCAACGAACAATCTCTCCGTTTCCCAAAAGAACCTCAACATTTCTCCAGGATACCTTGAGAATCAATCCAATCTCAGGTGTGTAACGGTGAACCACCAATTTTCCAGGTTGAATATCGTTAACACTTGAAGGAATCACGGATCATCCTTTTCATCCTTACACATGTGATCCAAATAGAATGGAAGGGCACCTGGTGGCATGGGTTGAACCTGAAACATTTGTTGGGAAATTTGAGTATAATTCCGTGTGATGGGCCTCACGATATTATCAAAGGGATTCTTAAAATTGCTCCATAACACCTTGGCATTGTTTTCATCGATTTTTTCCACCACCGTTCCAAGTGAATGTGGGGCCAAATAAAACCGTACCATATCACCTGGTTTTGGTTCATTACAAAACTTGCCTTCGATGGTTACCAGGGTTCTAATATCCATGATTCTAATATCACTCATGATTCACCTTCCACCTGTTGAGGAATTGCCCGATTTAACCAACCAATAATACCCCTTGAGGTGATAACCCGGCAACCATTTCCACCTCGTTCAAAGGAATCCTCCAATACCATTGCGAGTTCTCCTGTTTCAAAGAATCCACTAAAACCATTGGGATTTTCTTCGATCTTTCCCCACCTGGCACGGAGAACATTACCGAACATCTTATCAATCTCAGGAATTCCTCCTAAACGAACGAGTTCACCAGGTTTCACTTGAGCACCTCTATGCTAGAGTACCACACTGATCGGGTGTTTTACACGCACGAGATCATCTCAAGACTGACCGGTTGGAGGCTCAAGGTTCTCCCGTCTTGAAGCACGATCTTCCAAACATCCAGTGTTCCACGTTTCCCAGGGCTCAACACGATACCCAACATCCCGTTGTACTCTTTGGTCCAGGACTTGTCACCCGCCCTCACTTTCACTCGAACCAGATCACCAGGTTTCATACGATCACCTCAGTTTTAAGGTGTGTTACCTGAGATGATTCGGATAAATCCGGCCATAAAATACGTACCCTATTTTTATCAAATATTTCTAGTACAATTCCAAGCCTCATGTGGCCATTGTAGAAGTTACCTACCATATCACCTGGTTGTGGATTGTGTACCGGGCCACCGGTGGGGGCAGAAAGTGAAAGTGTGTAGTGATTAGAGATCACAATTCACTTTACCTCATCTGTGTAACCTGAGAAAATATTGATTACTCCACGATCGGTAATCACATGGTAAAATACCCGAGGATTATCACCGCTTTCCACAGATTCCTCCAGAAAAATTCCGATGGTATCCGAAGAAAATCGAATCACAGGTTCCCCTGGTTTATAATCAAGAGGATATCCATGGGAATGTGCATAGATTCGAATCAAATCACCCGGTTTCATGTGGGAAACTCCGTTAGGTTGTGTTCCTGATATGCCAACTTCTGACCCGTGGATGGGTCAAGAACAACACAATAATCCTTTCCAAAAGTTTCAATGATAATCAATGGGGTTCGAGAATCAATGAGTCTGGATCCCTTAAGAAAAACCATATCACCTGGTTTCACGAGATCACCTGGTAATAGTTAAGGAAGTATGCTTGTGCACCATGATTCACCTTGCCATTTGTGAATAAAACAACAAACCCGTATTCAGTTTCCTCAAGAATCACACCCATCTCCTCATCATGAAAAACCGAGGCATTTGTATAGATGGTATGAATCATATCACCGGTTTTCATGATTCACTCTACCATCCCTTTACGGAACTTTGCACCTCAAAGTGATTCTATTTCATCATAGAAAACTGGGAATATCTTTGCAGTTGCTGGATGAAGAACCTGAGATGGTTCGGATTGATCCACACCCATATCCTCCAGGAGTATGAAAAAATCATCTCGAATTTCACGAATCACCAAGGAACCATAGATATCGGAATCCACAGTCAATCGTACGAGATCACCACGAATCATACAGGTTTAATCCTTTCCAGGCCAATTCTTTTCACACCGGTGCTGGTGATGATTTCACAGGTTGGAAATGATGGTGAATAATCTGGATGATTCCACAGAATTTGCTGAACATAAATTCCAAGATAAGGAATGGCATAAGTGTAGGAGTTAACCATCATTCCTTCAACTTTTACGAGATCACCGGGTTTCATTGAGAATCTCCATATCCATTCTATAAACCCAACGTACTCCTCGAGGAAATAAAACCTTCAAAACATCCTGACCCCATTGATTCTGATGTTCTTCAAGAAGGCAAACAATCTCATTTTTTTCCATGTGAATTTCCCAGGAATCACACTGATCATCAGTGTATACACGTACCACACCAACCTGAATTTTATTGCTGACACGAAGAAGATCACCAGGTTTCATACCAATTCCAGATCACATCTTTTTATCCAACCACAACCACCTAATGTAGGTAAAACCTTTACCCAAAATGTTTGGATGTGTTTTCCATCACCAGGAATTTCCTTTTGTTCCAATACAATTCCAACATCAATGTAACTGAATTTTCCTACGTGGCACTTCCTATAGATCGATTCAAAACTCGGCGGATCATCCCACAGCACCTTAAATGGTTCCTCACCCTCCAATTCAGGAATGATTCGTACCATATCACCGGGTTTCATGATTCCAATCTACCACATCCATTCCACGGTTTGCACATCTTCTTCTCGAATCCAACCAATTCCGGTGGGACAAGAAATCTTCAACCACCTCTCGTAGATCTCATCATCTTCATCCACGTAAACATCACATTCCAATACCAATCCAACATCCAAGTAGTGAAAATGGGTTGCAGGTGGAATAAGAATTCCAGCCTTTGTGTACAACACCAAGGTGGCAACATCAGGAAAGTTTGGATCCAAACTTTCCGCACGAATTCGTACGAGATATCCAGGGATCACGAGATAACCTCGAGGATGGAATCTGTGAGTTCCGCAATTCTTCCTTTACCCATCCAATTAGGGAGAGTTTCGTTCATGAGAATCGTACACAGGTGAACCTGATCATATCCACCCGAATCACGGAAACAACCTTCCATCGGGCGAATGTGTAGGATGATTCCAATCATTTCCCTTCCTTGATCATGGGTTCGTACCAGATCACCAGGTTTCACGTGAGAACCTCTATATCATCCTCAATCTCTTCATCCTTCAACCAGGTTCTTCCAACCATTCTAACAGGGGAGGTGAGAAAAACATGGATCTCGTTGTACTTGGATCCTGGCTTCTTTGGGATGAAATCAATCACCATTCCAAACCAATCACCATAAACGTTATCAAAAACTTGATGACGATGGTAAAAATCAGGCGGAACAGGTTTGTTTCTAACCATATCACCAGGTTTCATGGTTCTACCTTACCACACTCACATGTGGGTTTGCATGGTTTGCCGGGTTGATTCCATACGATAAGCGGTTTGAGGTTCAACCACGATTAGGTCTGATTCCCTACAATGAACGATTCCTTGGGAAGGAAACAACACAGACCACCATGGAAACGGATCATAGGTTTTCGGTGTGTGACTCTCAAGCAAGAATCCATATTCAATGTCCAGATTCATTTCCCATCGAAACTTCCAACAGACAAGATCACCGGGGCTCATTTCGCTTCACTCTCTTCAAAAATGAATCCTCACCATGATCACCTGAATACAGATAATCGATATCCCTCATCACCTGTGACAGGTTTCTAAGAATAGGAATCTGTTCACGTAGGTAACTCAAAACCTCTTCACCGTAACCTCGATAATATCCCCACTCATCTTTTAGATCGTTATTCTCAATCTCGTGCTCAAGCTCATCAGCAAACTGGTGAACCTGATAATAGATGTAACCGTTGTTATTGAAACTTCCTCCGCTCATTTGCTTCCTCCTTTCAAGATTTCTTCTACGAGTAACTCAGGCTCACCCCATCTTTCGATCGAACGCCAAGGTAAAGAACCGAGCTCATTTCGCCGTAGCTGGCTCAAATCGTTGAGCTCAGTGATTCCGTAGATTTCAGCGTTCTCAATCTCTTCGTGGGCATATTTGAATCCAATTTTGCCAGCCTCGGACTCATCCTTCGCCTCTACGAGAATTTCTGTTTGAAATGTCACGCGATAAAGTTTCATGGTAGCACTTTATCATAGTTTGGACTGGGTTTGCACTCAATGGCTACATTTGCGATCCATAATGGTTGTCCATGCACCAGGATTCTCGTGAATTCTTCACGAATCTCTAGGATGACCCCTACGTCCTCGGAATAAACAATGACAGCCTTGTGATACCCATATTCCCCTGGATAGCTAGCGTATGCTTTTCTTCCAAGATCAAGGCCATGCATCACGGCCCACCGTGGGATCGTAGAGACCATATCACCAGGTTTCATGGTTTTATCTTACCACACTCACGTGTGGGTTTGCACCGGGTTTCATGATAACTTCTTGATATACACGAGTGGCAACCAACCGATTCCGGTGGGACAAACTATCCTTGCCCAAACACCATCGAGTTCTGGTGGGTCATACTTGTTGACATTCATAATTTCCACAATGGTTCCAATGTGATCATAGTGGAATCGAGCAGTAGACTCAAGCCGAGTGGACCAGATACCGGGGGAAGAGTAGAACAAAACATCAGGCTCAGGATGGTTACGATTCTGGATTCGTTTGTTGAGGATGACAAGATCACCGGGTTTCATGGCACCCGAGAGAACACCTTATCGAGTGACATCCCATCCGTTTCATCAACCAACCGTGTGTCACCTAGGATCTTCATTCGGGTATCCCGGGAAGGTGGACCAAACTCACGAACGAACTTGAACCTGGAAGGGCGGTTCTTGATGGAGTCATCGATTCGACTGATGTTGTTTGCTGTCATGATGAAAACATTCCCCCTGTAATCATTGTGCACCCCATCGAGGGCATTGATGATTGCATCAAATGTGAACTTCACCTGATCGTTCTTCATGGAACACTCCCTCCCGTCAAAGTAGTTATCAAAGTCCTCGAGGAGAACGATTGAGCGAGGAGGAACGGAGGCGAACATCATTGCAACATCCAGGTTGTTGTACTCCGGATTGAGGTAGACAACATTGATGGGCAAGGAATACTTTCGCGAGAGATACTTTACGAACTGTGTCTTTCCGTTTCCTGGTGGGCCATAGAGGAGGCAGCCTGTCTTGTTTGACTCTCCCGAGAGCACCTTTACAACATCCCGCTCAATGTCATTGTAGAGTTCCTTGTCAAGGACGGGTTCTGTATGAGGATCACACTTGAGTTCCCCCAGCCTGTCACAACCGTGAGGCGTGAGGGCCATCACGGGAGCATAATCTGAATCGGTCTCACGGGTGAGGAGTTTGTTGATATTCTCACGGTTCCACCTCATGAACGTGAGGACCGTCATCTCCTCCTTTCCTTGCCATCCGGCAGTGAGCAACCTCTCTCCACGAGAGAAATACATGTAAACTCCCCGAAGTTTCACGATTGCATCATAGGTGTTCGGAAACTTTGGCTCGGAAACGTGCTCACCAGCCAGGACCCACTTGAACTGTGCCTCCTTTTCAATCAAACTGATTACCCTCTTGGAGGTGTCGTTGTCCAGCCGATACGAACCAGTCAACAAGTACTTGAAGATTGCCCAGATCGATACAAATGTAGAACCAAGAATTCCAATCAATCCAAAGAATGTGTTCATTTATTTAACCACCAGAATCTTTCGCCATCCAAAGGCCAAAAGGTAGACCCGAAAGAGCCGAGATCCAGAACCAGTTCCACCAACCCATGAAAGCGTAACCCGTGAAGAGATTAACACCTACCCAAACGAATGATCCCATGGCAAGGAAAGCTCCTGGGAACACAACACACCATGCCAAAATCCTGATGAAACCCGGAAATACTGTGGCAATTGCCGCCAGAATTGCTGTCATTACAATGAATTGCATTTTTACCTCGTGAAGATCTTGATGAGAACAATCACAATGAAACACGGGATCACAATTGAGGCTACTGTACCCCACATCAACCAGGTCGCCATCTTCAGGAACCACGTAACTGCGTCAACCAAAACATTAATCATAAATTCTTCTTCACCCTCTCTAGGAACGAATCCTCATCGTGATCACCAGAATACAGGTAATCAATGTCCCTCATCACCTGCGACATCTTTCTAAGAATAGGAATCTGTTCACGCAGGTAACTCAACACATCTTCACTGTAACCTGGGCAATATCCCTACTCATCTTTTCGATCATTATTCTCAATCGCATGCTCAAGTTCATCAACAAACTGACTCACCTGATAATAAATGTACCCATTCGAATTGAAGTGTCCGCCTGACATAATTTCCTCCTACAGCTCTTTCACGCAGAGTTTCTTTCTCTCAGGATTTCTTCAACAGTTAGTTCAGGTTCCTTTGCCAAATCACGTTGGATGTTTCTCCACGGCAAAGAACCACGTTCACCTCGAAGGAGTTGATCCTCTGCTGTGATCTCCTTGATGGAATACACGTTCGTATTTCCATTACCAATCTCCTCTTCTAGATTATTGTACCCAATTCGTTCTGCCTCACGTTCATCCGAGGCATCCACCAAGATCTCTGTTTGAAATGTCAGCCTATAAAGGGTCATGTCACTACCTTAAACCACAAGGTATCAGATTTGCACATCTACATTCATTACTGTTCCAGGAGAAATCAACTTAATCTCATCCTCTTCCTCCACGAAAATTTCTTTCACAACACCTTCACACAAAAGTTTTAAGGTTGAATATGAAGTTTCCCAACGCCCAAATGGATCTTGATTTTGACCTTCATCGTGATTCAATACCACACCCACAATCACACCACATTCCATTCCTTCCCAAATCTTGGTAATCTTAATCAAATTACCCCTCATCAAACCTAAACACTGTGATCTAGACATACTTGAATCCCCCAAAGGTTAATCACGTAAGAAGAATGTCACCACCCACACTCGACAAATTCTCAACAAATTCCATCACTCATTTCCTTCCACATAAAACTTCGGTCGGATCCCCACAAAGAAAATCCGACCGAAATTGTTTTAATCGTGTTTAATCATTAAATCAAACCAACCCACCACGAGTCATCAGATCCGTAGTCACAGCGGCACGCTGAGAATCGGTCAGAGAACCCTTCCAGATGTGAAGTTGTGAGATTGAAACGTTAAGATCTTTACCCACCAACATTTGGTTTACTGTGATTGCACTTCTTCCACCATTTCCATACTGCGCAAAAGAACCATCGTCTTGATAGACAGTTTTACTGACACCATTTTGCCAGAACTTGAACTGACCTGCTGCAGTAGATGCAGATGTACCAGTGTATTCCATCAACCACAATTGAGGCACTGCTGTAATATTTGCATCACACTTGAAATTTCCCAAATTATTAATGGTGGATCTTCTGGAGAAATAAACACCAGATCCGTAACCGTAAAGACCTGGTGCTCTACAGAACATATTGCCATCAGTCGTGCTCATGAACGCAGCTAAACCGACAACACCACCAGCATGTGTAGCACCTTGACCCGAAGTGGGGATAATTAACGCAGCAACCGTGTATGCACCTGTATATCCAGAAATTTTTGACGCCCAATCATTTGCTTTTAAGTATAAATCTCCTCCCAAAACAGCAGTTGGTAGTGTTATGCCATTTGAAGACCATCCAGAAGCTCTATATTCTGGTCCATAGTTCGAACCAACGGTCAAGTTTTGTACGGCACTGCTGTCTGGAATAGATGAAATTCTACTAGTTCCAGAAACACTGGCAAATGTAGCTGATGCTACATCCCAGTGACTTTGCTCCAAACCTGCAATCACGTAAGCGGGATCAGAGCTCCCACCCCCTGATGATGAGACCCCAACTCCCATTGAGGTGCTTTTTGTCGTGTCACCGTTGATCACAACTTGTTTACTTGTATCTCCACTTATTGTTATCGGCATAATTTTTCTCCTATGGGTTAAGAATCCTTAATGAATTCTGTGCAAATAAGTATGGTGCAACTGCGGGAAACAAATTACGTGAATGTTTGTAACATGATCTGATGCCCACATATACGAACAATTGGTTTGAGATCACAGGTGTAAAAAACTTTTTTCTATCTCTTCTCTCTTCATGCCAACACCATAAACTACCCCACTAACTCTTTTCACAAACCACCTCAAACTCCACCACATCAAAGAGATCACAGATATCTTTCATCCGACCTCGGTGGGTTATTCCATTACTCAACAGGTACTTGTAGGACAATCCCCAGGTGTCTTCAGTCACCGACAGGATAACTCCGGTCAAGTTTGAATGTCCATTTCTCTGCAGGTACTCGTTTGGAAGTAATAGATCACCAGGTTTCATTCCACCAACTCCAGGTAATTTCGATGAAGTCTAACAATCATCTTGCCCGTGTCAGGGTGACCCACCCTCAACACCTGCAACATCTCCAGCTGGTATTTGGTGTACTTCTTCCCTTTGGTGGGTACGTACTCCGGACCAAGCACCACCCCAAGAATGTCGGGTGAAGTCTTGAATCGAACCAGGTTACCAGGCTTCATGATTCAAACTTACCACACTGAAATGGGGGTTTGCACCCGTGCCTAGATCTCCACATCATCTTATCTTTTGCGCGCCAAGTGAACAACCCGTGGAACCTTCCGATCTCCACGCACAACCTCTTGTTCCGACCCTCCATCGATCTCTTGGATGGGATGCTGAATAACTTACGGCACAAGGCCGTAAGGTTCGAGGGTAGTCTTGCCTTCATCGACTTTACCCTTTAGGGACTTCAGCTCGGACGGTTTTGCCGTCCTTCGGCCCTTCCTGCAAATCTCTTTCTTCACAGGATCGATCTTTAGGCGTAATGCGATGTTGAAAGCTGCATTCACGTCCGCATGATCAATGTGTTCACAGTGCAAACAGTGAAACACTTTTCCATTTCTGCTCTCTTTATCAACGACTCCGCAACGAGAACACGAGGTTGATGTCCAAGCAGGATCAACAACGTTCAACTCTACACCTTGCTCCTTGGCTTTGTAAGTGAGAAGCATTCTCACTTGATAGAACGGCCAAGAGTTCAAAGTATGATTTCCTTGTTTGCGGTACTTCTTCGTACAATCTTTTCTGATCCCTGAGAGATCTTCTAACTTAATTCCAACTCCACTTTTCTTTGCTTCTTTGACTATTGTAGTTGTGATCTTGTGAATCGTATCGGTCGTCTTCCTTCTCTCACGATCCTTGATCTTCTTCAGCTGTGACCACTGCTTCTTCTCTTGCAGGTTCTGCCTAATATTCTTATACTTCTTCTTCAAGAAGGGAATCTGTTTTCCAAACTTCTTGATTTTTCCTGTCTGCGGATTTGCCACAACAATGGAGTGAGAAGTTGAGTTAAGATCGATGCCGATGAAACCTTTAGGTTCATCGACCTGTTGATCAGGGAAAGTCACAGAAACATAAGCCCAAGTTTTATCAATCTCAACTTGATTAAGCTTTGTCCAATCAGAAGGAAACCAACAGCGAAATTCTACCCTAAGACTTGGAATCCGTAGTTTCCTAGTTTCTGCATCAAACTTTAGATTTTGACCAGGAACCGTTAGTTTAACCTTTTTTGGGTTAACTGATTTGATCTTCTTATTCAGTCCATACTTTCTAACGATCTGATTAGCAATCTCAGATTTTAGGCCGATATGTTTAATAGCTTTTGTTGAGACGAGACCATTTTCAAGAGCGTACTGAGCAACTTTAATTGCCTTCTCAAAGAGAGAAGGCTCAAAGCTTACACCATGTTTCACCTTGAATGTCTTGATCATCTCCATAATAAGTATTCTTTACTTAAGAAAAGTACTAAACAAAAATTCATGATACGGCACAAGGCCGATATCCTTTCTTTTTGTTAGCGTGTAAAGTAGCACATGCGAATATTAAATCGATAGGAAATTACCCACTCAAATCCCGTGCGTTTGCTCTTGCCGGTCTTCGGATCGTAACGAACACCTGTCCAGGAAAAATTCATAGGTTCACCTTCATCATACAATAATAGTTTCCTCTGGTCTAACGGTTCCAAAGTAAGATGCCCGGGCCACCACACACTCGATAGAATTAGAAACACGTACCTTACAAGGTGTATGTGTGTGTCCTGCCAAAACAATCACACGTTTCTTCTTTCTACCTTCCATAACTCTCTCAATCATTTGGCCTAAAACAGTGTTTGCATTGTACGGCAACCAAAACTTTTCCATCTTGGTTCCAACCGCCCGGGTTGCCTCCTTCCACGGTGGGAAATGTGTAACAATGAAAATCGTCTTGTGACTCTCCAGGGAATCAACCAATTTCTTCTCCAGTTGATTCGCAGACATTTCCGCAAGATGCCTAAAGAACTTGATTCTCGATTCCATGTCAGGCAAAACCCTCAAGTCATGTGTCAACAACCAATCAGTTGTCCACTTCAAATACGATGGATCACCTGACAATGCATCATACCAACCTTCGGCACCAATCAGGGCAACATCTTCGTTGAGAGAAACAACATCACTCTCGGTCAACCAATGAAGATTCGGATAAAAATCACAGAGTCGACGAACATCATCATGAACCGAATCCATGTATCGCCCATGATAATCATGGTTGCCAAGCACGAAATAGATTGGACCTGGAAAGTTACGTGCAAGATACCGCAAATCGTTTTCAAGATTCTTCCCAGAGGAAATATCCCCAGAAAGAAACAAACCATCCGCATGAAGTCCTTCCAACCTTCGAACAAAGAACCTCTTCATCCACGGCAAAACCGACATATTTAAATGCGGATCACTATACCAAACATATCGTTTCATACATCCTCCAAATCAATCTCAAGTTCCCGCTTGCGTACCCAACTCCCGCCTTCCCTCGCCCAAAACTCCAACACCTTCAATGACTCCGAAGTCATGGTTGGTCCCACATTACAACATCCGGAATTTGGTGGATCACCATAGTAGAGATCTGGAATCAACAGAGAAGGTGGTTCCTTTTGATCTGCGGAGAATTTATCCCGCGTTAGTGAAACCTTAAAGAGTGTTCCACACGCCTGACAGACAATCAGGTATAAAACTACTTCGTTTGCATAGGGATTCGGTGCCAGGTCCGGATGAAATGCACCATACCGTGGAACACCATTGTCATCCCACCACTCAGGCTTCTCAGTGATGCGTGAGAGAATGTCAGAATAACGTGTCTTCATAAATAACCAGTTGATCCATAATACTTAGTTAGTATTAAGATGAATAATGAGCAATTATTAAGAGAAGTAATTAGATTATCGTTAGTTGAACAATCGTTTCAACAACCTCAATCAAAGATGCGCAAAATTAAACTAACAGTGCCTCAAGAAAGTGGTCTAATAAAGACAATAGAACTTTCTGAGAGTTATATTGTCGGTGTTCTTGGTATACCAAGAAATCTTCTATTAGAAAGTGTTTACGATTCCAAACTAAATAAAGTCATATTGAAAGAACATCTTCTATTTGAAGGTTGGTGGAGTGAAGCAAAACAACTTCTTGGAAAAGGTATTGATAAAATCAAAGAAACAAGCAATGACATTGTTGATGTCATTGAAAACTTTGGATCAAATGCTAAAGGTGTGGTTGCAGGTCTTTGGGCGGCAGCATCTGACAGTAACATTCTAGGAAAAGTAACAGGCGCTGCATCACAACTTGCAAGTAGAAGAGCAACTGACATTTTTGAGCCACTTACCAAGATTACAAACTTATTAAAAAGTACAGAAATTGGCAAAAAAGCAGCTGGTGTATTTTCAAATATCATTGAAAAAATTAAAACTTTACTGAAGTCTTTCACTTCGTTAGATGGATGGAAAGGAATGTTGTCTTCTGCTGCTGTTTATCTTGGCATAAAGTTTCTCAGATCTAAAATCGGAACTACAATTCAAGACATAGCAGATAAATGTAAATCAGGAGATTGGAAAAGCATTGCAAATGAAATTACAAAAGGTGTTTTTGCAAAAAGTTTAGATGCAATATCTGCTCCCGAAACTGAGCAAGAAAATGAAGAAAATGAAGAAGATGAAGAAGATGAAGAAACTTCATCCGAAGGTTCGTATATACGAATAGTCATCAACTTCATTAACAGCAAAGTTATTAATGCGATTAAAAACTTTATTTTTGAAAAAATCAAATCAATCGCCGGCGATGCCATCGCAGCGCTCGCAGGCCCGGTAGCATGGATAAAAACCGCAGTAACAATATTCAAAACAACAGATTTCGTTGTTGAAACTTTAATGGACATAATTTCACGCGCAAAAGGTCCATTTAACAAATTGTAACCTTACATCGGTGTAACAACAATTAACTTACGCGAGAAATATAGAAAAATACCTATATATCAAAATACGAAATCAGCAAAAACAAAAAGTAAAAACAAACGATTAAAGTACCTACAACCTTCCCTTGTGATTCATCGGACCTGTCGCTGTAATCGTCCTAAAACTCACTCCCGGCGTCGTCGACAAGTGTCCCCCCCAACTGACACCTGCTTCCCATCTCCATTAGCCTAACCCAAGAATGCATCACCCAACCAATTTCGGTACCAAACATAACCTTCAACCAATCTTCACCCCACCAATTTTCGATGTCCAATACGAGTCCGGGAATTCCATAAACATTCATTAACCTCTGTCCACCAAAATTTCCAATTTGGACACAAGGCGAAATGTTCTCTGTAGCCGTACACACCAAATCGCCGGGTTTCATGGGCTCACTGGATGTCTTTCATCTACGCAACGAAGTGGATCCTCACAAGAACACACAACAAGGGTGCTTCCATCGTCTTTCTCCTGAATTTCAATAAATCCCTTTACACACTCAATCCTTGTATCCATCTTCGCTAAAACAACGAAAGGAGTGCACGTTGTGGGAACTGTGGGAGTTGAAACAGTTGTTGCCTGAGACAATGAATCATCAATGTTTTTCGAAATAAAAAGTGTAATAACAATTAAAGTTGCAACTGCAAATACACCTACGAAAATTCTTCTCTTACTCATGTCATTCTTCTCCATAAACATAATTTGCTTCAGTTTCATGTCCATTCGGCCCAATTGTAATCAATCAAATAGATGGCTTGTCCATGTAACACCTCTAGTCCATGTTTCGTAAGGGTACGTGTGTTTGCCGTGATTGCAATACCTTTTCCCGCGTGTTCACTAACATCATCCAGCAACATTCCAAAGCATACTCGCCATCGGGATTTTTCACTCTCCCACTTTCTCCACTTCACCATATCACCTGGCTTCACTGACAACCTCAAATTCCAGCTCATCATTTGGCATCTGAAAGAAATCCCAAACATCAACCACACCATCGTTCTTTAGAACACGAAACACGTGGGTAGGATAGACACCAAGTCCTCGTGACCAATAATCGAGCGGATTAAGAACCTCTAGGATCAATCCAGATTCACCATCCTCAAAGAACGTGGTCTTGATGTAGTCACCCGACTTTGGAGAAATCACTTTACCTCCGTAAAATAACTAGAGTTACTCCAACCAACGTATCCATTCGCCAACCACCGAACCCACAATTCACGATTCTTGGCAGTCTCAAGAATGATTCCGGTTGTATTGCGGGGTGCATCTGGAATGAGAGGATTTACCCAATCGTTCTTGAAATTTTCAGCCCCAGGAATCGACGTAAACATCGGGAGATTACAGAGACACTTGACGAGGCTTCCTGACTGCATATAACTACCATATCACGTCTCAATCACAAATTTGCAAAATTTGCACAAGTTTTTTCTATCTTGAAATCAACCTGAGGAAAGGAAGTTTTGCATTTTCGGACTAGACTTCGCAAGAGTCGACCACACAACACGACCGATTCTCACCGGTCCCAATGCCAAAACTTCATTCTCGTCAGACTTACTCCTCAACGAGAGCAAATTATAAAACCCATCAGGTCCACTCAAAAACGTTCCGCTGTTTTCGGCCACGTCTGCCGCCAAGATCACAATCATTCTCTTTCCAGGTGGCACAGAAGCTGTTGCAAATCGATACGCAATCGCCGGTTCATTCGTCCACGAATCAGCATTTTTTTGTGGGCTATATGTTCCACCCACAACCGCGTCACCTTCCAGCTCGTCAGCGAAGTCAGGAGATACTCCAAGTCCCCGGAGAAGCCCCACAGCCTCCTCCTTTGACAGTAACATTCCTCTATAAACTGTTTGAACAGCAGGCGGTTTCAACACGTCATCGTACGATCCATCCGCCAAACCAGCACGTAGCACGGCAACAGATTCAGGCGACATGTTGGTGCTCCACAAGATCTGCTTCGAAAGTTGTCGAAAAGTATCCTTTTCTATTTCGGTATCAGGTTCAGGCAAACGTTGAACTCTCGAATCACCAAAGGCATATGCACTATTTCTTCCCTAATGAGAGAACGAAGCTCAGATAAACGTATCTTCATGACGTTAAATATGGTCCCATCTTATTCAAGATTGTCGACGTTGTCTACGAGAGTCTTGAGAATCCAGCCCATTTTTCCTCGAGAAGTCAATGCCCACACATAATTTTCACATTCTGACGTCCTAATAACTACTCCTATTTCTTCGTACTTAAAGGTGCCGATTGTGTCGATTATCTCTTCATTCCATATGCGTGCAGAAATGGAAGGAGTGATGAGATCGCCAGGAAATATTTTTTTTGATTTTTCTCCGCCGATCTTCTTGGGAGCGTTGCCCACATATCGATGTTTCATGTTATGATATTTTTTCTATTGAAAATATAAGATTTGAATTTAAAGAAGAATAGTCATCACCTATCAAAAAGCGAAGCCACGTAAATTCGCCCCATTTCCCAGAGCCTGATCTTGAATTTTGTTGTGTTTCAATAAAAATGCCGACGTACACGGAACCCATGATGCTCCGAATTTTAACCAGATCACCCGGGTCCAATTCAATTTCTTTGGAGCTATTATATTTCACCAACATGGCTCAAAACTCTCACCAAAAAATTATTTTCCAATTCCTTGCTGGTTATCCAAACACTCTTAACACAACCATCCACCAATAGCTTCATTGCAAAAACCCCGACCATCTCCAAATCACAAATCTTATTATCAAATCCCAAAAAAATTGCCAAAAAATGATTGTTCTCTATCGAGTGACTATACACCCCTCTGATCTCGAGAAGATCACCGATAGTGATTTTTTCATTTTTATTTTTCGACATCGAAAATAATTATATTTGATTTGTTGAAAGTGAAATCATTGGCTTGGCCAACTCCCAATAATTCAATTCCTGATAAAATGAGTTTCATAAGAAAATCGGTCGGACTCCCACAAAGAGAATCCGACCGAAGTTGTTTTTTGTGTTACCTAACGAATCAACCAATTAGGGTGAATGGTGCAGTGGGTGGCGTGAAGTCTCCACTGTACAACGCAGTTCCCTTGGTGAATCGCACTTCGTCAATGTAGCCATTGAACTCAATTCCCAAAACAGTGGAATAGTCAAACACGTTGCCCAAAATCAAACCATTTTGAGCCAAGTTAAACGAAAATGTTGTTGAGCCATCGCACACACCGTTCAAGTAAACGTATACTGTGTTTCCTTTTCTAGAAACTGCAACGTGATACCAGGTGTTTAATTGGATCGCAGTATTGCAAGTCAGATAGGTACCACCTGCTGTATAGAGCTTCAACTTATTCGCAGAGTTCGTACAGATGAGGAGACCATCCTGTGAACTAACTCTGGTGTCAACCATACTATTGTAGTAGTCTCCAGGGAAACCCGTGCTCATGGCACTCATATTGAACCAATACTCTATTGTAAAGTCACCTGTTCCAAGCGCAAAGTCAGAAGAAGTCGCCGCAACCCTTGCGCCCGACCCTCTACCTCCTGGTAGATAGAGCGAAGAACTTCCAAATTTCGACTTGGTCGTTGAGATAGCAGTCCCGGTCCCATACGCTGTAAATGTCTTTGGTGAAGTTGAACTGTCCGTGAACGTTGTGCTTCCATTTGATCCCTCAAAGTGAAGCAAACAATTATTCCCATCGGTAAATGGTGCAGTGGGTGGCGTGAAGCTGTTGTTGTAGGCACACTTTCCAACCAATATGCGGAATTCATCAAAGTAACCATTGGTTGTTCTGGCACCGCCGGCGGCTGTCGGACAATTTCCGATATAAATTGTATCAGTGTATAAGGTTCCTGTAGCCCCTGACGTTCCAACAAGATTTCCATCGTAATAGATCTTTATTGGACCCGAGCTGGTTTCTCTTGTTACTGCGAAATGGTGCCAAGCATTTGCAGTGACTGTACCAGTCGCCGCCAATGAACCACCCCAGCTAGTACCGTTATATGACCAATACGAATACAATTGATTTGCACCAGTCACCATCAAAAGCAATCCTTTAAATTCATCACCTGTTATTATAAATTGCTCACCTGCGCTTAAAGCATTCAGGTAGAACCAACCCTCAATGGTGAAGGGACGGTCGAGGAGAGCAATGGGTCTAGCTTCGGTGCGATCCATTTTGACATAATTTGCAACATTTCCATTTAGTTTTAGAGAAGAACCTCCAAATTTTGACTGCAATGTTGAAATTTGAGCGGCACCGATAAATGAAACTCTACAAGGCGCAATATTCGTTGTTTCGTCTATCGTTGAAGTTTGACCATTGATGCCATCAAAATTTAACAAAACTGCAGTCTTTGAATTGCCGGTAACTGGTGTGGTTGGAGCAGTGAAATTTCCAGTATAAACTGCCTCACCTAATTGAACCCTTATGTTGTCCATGTAACCATCAAAAGGTGATATTGACTGGGCATGCGCAGCCAAACCTACGTAGAAATAACGGTAGGAACCAAATGTTGTATTGCAAGCTTGTGACAACACAGATGTACCATTAACATAAATGTTAAATGTGGATCCATTACGAACTGCTGCTATGTGGTACCACTGATTAATCTGTGGAACAAACGAAGTGACCCCCGCATAACCGGTCGCATCATCAACAAATCTCAGTACATTTGTTGAACTTTGAATAAACAATTGAGGACCAGCAACACCCGCAGAACCATTCCAGAACTCTATGAGATTTTGGAAACCAATGTTGTTGGAATTAAAGTAGAACCAACCTTCCATCGTGAAGTCTTGTGTTCCAAAGGAATAAGTGTTTGCACTTGGGTTTGCGAACTGGAGCTTGTTGGTGTTGGTGCCATTGAGGTAAAGGGATTTGCCACCGAACTTTGATTGGGCGGTGGAGGTGGCAACGGTGCCGATGCGATGCTGGGTTAGGGGAGATTGGGCAGAGTCTAAAAGGGGAGAAACGTCTTTTACGGTAACAGTACTGTTGCCATTATTTGAAACAAATAATTTTGAATTTGCAGCAACAACACCATAAGGATTAGTAAATCCTGCAAAAGTTGTCGTAACTGAATTTGTTGAAATGTCTATAACAGAAACTGTGTTTCCACTATAATTAGCAACATATAGTTTTTTGCCATCTGGACTCACAGATGATCCATATGGTGCTGCACCGACAGTGATATCGGTTCCTTTTGTTGAGCTTGAAAAATAAACTGGTGACACGGTCCCGCTAGCATTAGTGTAATTTGAATAGTAAGCAGCGTTAGTTGCTTTTGTTGCAACATAAGCTCCGGAAAAACCGGTTAAAGTTGACAACAGAGATATAGCACCAGTATCTTGGTTTAAAGAATAAACCTTTACGCTAGATCCTAAGCTTACATATAATTTAGTGCCATCAGACGATACTACTGGGGCATATACACCCCATGTCGTGTCTCCCAATAGTGTAGCCGAAGGTGTTGCGGCAGTTAAATCAATCCTATATAAACCTGCGTTTTGACATGCGACGAATAAAAATTTATCATTTGTAGTTATTGCCGACGAATGAACGCCAGTTCCTGTTGTCACAGAGCTAAAAGAGCCATTTGTTGTGTCTACAATATAAACTTTATTTTGACTGTAGTTAGTTCCATAAATTTTCGTACCCGTTGAATTTATTGTCAACTGGTGAATTTTATTACCCTCTGTTTCGAGAGTTTGTGTTTTCGTTCCTGAGGCAACGTCAATTACATGAATTCCACTTCCCGAAGCGAGAGACCATGAACCAATATAAGCTTTTGCACCATCAGGCGAAAGAATACCTTGCATTGGTGTTGTGGCGCTTATTGTTGAGTCTGCCACCGAAGCAGCGTCATCGAAGTGCAGCAACATCTTCGTATAAGGATCAGTAGTGATCGTGGCGGTTCCATTGATAATCTGCTGGATGATAGAAGATGTCCTCTTACGAAGAGCGGTCTTCGACATGTCACCCTTGTTCTTGGCGACGACCTTGGTCATGTCGCCCTTAAATTTTATAGGCATAATAGTACTAATTTCCTTTCCGGAACTCCGCGAAAGTTCCGTCGACGTATAAATATAATTCAATGTCGAATATTTAAAATTTAAAAGCGCTGTCCTTCGGCGCGTCCAGGACCAGGTGCATGTCTCCTTCCCACACATCGAAAGACTTGATGAATCCATCGATTAAAATGGTGGCTGTGACCATCGGTGGGAAAACCAATTGTCCTTCTTCTGGCAGCTCGAGCGCCAACAACAGGCCCGTATAGCGCCGGCCGCCGGAATATACGTCGACAAAATCGCCGGGCTTGAAATCTTTCCAATTCGAATTTTTCACGGCCATCTCACTTGACATTGAACAGGAAAAATCCAAACAACATCACGGCCGTCGCAACAACTTTCCTCACCGTCAACTGCTCACCTAAAAATATCACGGTCAAAGCAGTCGTCACCACCGGGCTCGTCGACACCATCGTCGACAACATCCCAGGGTCAGAACTCCCCTTCAACAAGGTGCCAAACATGACGGCCGCAAACACGTTCATCAAGAGGCTTATGACGGCAAATAAAACGCCCAAAGAACTGTACCCAACAATCCCATTCCTATTTATCAAATAAAGGAAAACTGGAATCTCCAACGCGTATACGGCGCCGGCGACGATCTGCATCTGATACGGATGAATGCGATCCACCGCCATCTTTCTGAAAAATGCCGACACACCAAACAACAGGATCGTCGGAATCAATAAACCCAGGTGCTTCAACATAAATTTCGAAAACTATATATTGTCGTTCCCCAGCGTTTTAGCAATTTTTAATTTTATTTTTAGATCAACATCCGTCGTCGTCCAACACCTTTTCCCTCATGCGACCCAAAAGGCCACCCAGGCCTTCCTTTTTAATGATCCTGTCGAACTGTCTCCGATAATTCTCTGATAAACTCATCCCCTCGAATTCTATGTCAACCACCTTATATCCGCCATCCTCATTCCTCAGCCTATAACCAACCTCAACAGGCTCGGCACGAGAACTCCTTGGCGGAACAGCAACTCCCCTAACAAAATCACCCTCGGAAGTCCACGCAACCTTCCAACCAACGACACCCTTGATGTTTCTCTGATAACTCCTCCTCACCAGAATTCCCATCATCATACGAAACTCAAGGCGCTCAACATCTGTCATCCCAGACCAGTGGTCATGCATTGCAGACTGCGCCATCGCCTCGTAATCAACCACCTCGTCAAGCACAAGCAACAAAGCAGTCGGATTCTTTGCACTCCTCAGAATCTCGGAATGCTTGGCAACCACGTACTCCTGGGGAGTCAGGGCAAAAACATCACAAGCAGATAGTCCAACAAAACAAAAAACAAAGGCACACAAGGACTTCTTCATGGCACAAATCTATGTTCCTTCAATAAGCATGTATAAAACATTTCATGACATTTTGATCACGAAATAATCACGCAGTCACAGCACCCTTGAGGCTCGTGCCAAATCCTTCAACAAATTTGATTCGATACGTGAATAACTTTCCTCCCACCGAGCTCACACAAAGCCACCCCTATTTTTTCTCAAATATATTCACACACAAAAACTTTAATCTACATATATAGCTTCGTCATGAAGCTACTCAATAAACTCGTTGCCAAAATACACGAAATAAAGAAGTCACACCTCAGGTCACCACAATGGGACGAAGTCAGGGACGCGTTCGTCAAAAAATACCCGACATGTGCAGCATGCGGCGGCACGGAATCCCTACAAGTCCACCACATAAAACCATTCCACCTACATCCGGAATTGGAACTCGACGAGGGTAACCTCATCAGCCTATGCATGGGCGAACACAACTGTCACCTCAACATCGGCCACGGCGACTCATTCAAATGCTACAACCCGGACGTCGACATCGACTCCGCCCACTTCAGGCTCGGCTCCCCCAACGAGAGAAAATTTATCATAGAAAACGCAAAAAAGAAGCGGCGCTCCTGAGAATATTCACCGCGACCTGAACGCCGGCTTATACCGCTCAACAACCTGAACGTTCTCGCTCTCAACGCCCATCACCTCACGAATAACTCCCAAGGCACGATCCACGTCAAACGTCTTGCAGCTGAACGCGTCCAAACTAAAGAACCGCTGCAACGGCCACGCATGCACACTCAAATGCGAAGTCGATATAACCTGTACCCCGGTTATCCCTCCCTCGTCCTCAAAACACCCCGTCTCACGCACACGCTCGAGCACTTCAGGATCCACAGGAACCTCGTATATCATCGGTCGATCCAATGGCTTCATCTCCAGCACATCGGTCAAAGCAGCAAACAATCTCCCTAAACCCGCGCGCGTGAACACAGCAACATCCCGCACACGAGCGTCAACAATAATATGCAATCCAGCGTCTTCCATCAGAAACTCCTTTCAGCGAACACGCATAACTATTCAACAAAAAAGAAAGGGCACCACACATGATGCCCTTCTAATCATCTTTTCTAACTTCTAGTCACATCATCATAGGATCAATGTCGCCCATTTTCTTGTGAGCAGCCTGAGCCTCAGCCGGCTCATACTCGTGATCATATCCACAGGTACCACACGCCTCATAATCTGCCGGCACGTCAGCAGGAACTGCACCCATCACACGACTCACTTCTTCTTTAATAATTCTTCTTAATTGTGAAACTGTTAATCTCATCGTATATTTTCTCCCTGCTTGCTTATTGCTTAGTTATATATATTTCATAAAACAAAATGGGGGTTTTTACGCCCCCATTTTTATTAACAATATTCCCGGGCTCCCCGGGCGCGCGATCGAGCACCCTTTTACAACCAACATTTTCAAGCTCGATCAATAAGGTTAGGCTGACAGCTCTCTTGAACTGATCTCATCTGCCAAATTTCTTGAACTTGTTCCAATATAACCAAGAACCTCGCCCAAGGCTCGGGCCGCAGGATTCTTGCCCTCACCGGTCATCTTAAACCCAGCTGAATCAAGAATGTACCCATAGAGGCCTCGAAGATCCAACTTCCTCGAAAGAGCTCCAACAGCCTTCGGCGTCGACATCAGCTCCTTCGCTGCCTCAAGAACACCAGGCACATCATGCATCTTCCGTATCACAACAGCCCCTCCCACCGTATCCTCATGCTCACCACCAACATTCTTCATGTCCTCAGACAAACCAATCTCTTCCCGAATAATCCGCCTGAGCTGCAACGTCGTCAACTTCATGCCCATAACTATGGACCCCTCCCACAAAACCTAAAACTCTCTCGTCGTACGATAATCAAACTCAATCGCACCATCATCGTTCTTGTACGCTATCACTGACACACGCCACTTCTCCCGACCCTCCTCAGCAAACGTATCCGCCATCACCTCAACAGCATCCATCACATCATCCAACACCCCAGGATCTGTCGTCCACTGTTCCACAAATTCAGACAACGACTGCTCACTCCCCTCAAACATCCCATGCGTACAATCCTCACGATGCGAATCCCAAATGTATTGCAACCTCGACATAATAAAATCTTCCTTTCTCAACTCAAATCACACATAAAACAAATTCCAAAAAAAATTTCCGGGAAATTTTCGAGAATACAACTGACACCAAAAAAACCATCCCACGGAAAATAGCCCGCAAGGCAAAGCAAACGAATGGGAAAAAATCCCCGGGAATTTTCGAACACCCTTAGCCGCGGCGGTGCTGCAGAAAGCCCACATAGTTCGCATATGGCCGGGGGGCCCCGGGGCTAAAAGGGGCTGTTTTGGGGCTGTTTTTGGGGCCCACCTGGCTGCATTTAGGCTTATTTTGGCGCCTTTTTGAGGGGGGCTGGTGGGTTGTTGTGGGGGCTGGAGGAGGCTGGGGGTGGCTGGGGTGTATACCATTCGATGTCATCTAGGTTATAGGTATCGAAGAGGGAGGGGGAGTGTGAGGGTAGGGGGATTGAGGATAGGTCGAGTTCGAAGTTGTCGTGCCAAATTGCCATAGTTTCGTGGATGTTGTGTGGGGGTGAGGGGAGTGATTCTGGGGGTTGGGTGATTTTGAAGGACTGCATTCTGATAAGTAGGTGGAGATTCCTTTGTTTCAGCCGAAGATTTTGAAGTAGAGCCAGATGAAGGGTGAGGTGAAGAGGCCGAGGAGGATGATGGAGAGGATTGCGCAGCCTGGGGCTATGGATGTGGTGCCTTTGCCTTTGTTGGTGATGAGGTCTGTGGCTACGGCGGTTGCGAAGATCTTTCCTGTGTTGCTGGCTTTGAACATGGTGTTTCTCCTTTTTGTTTGGTTGTGTTTGGAGCGGGATGTCGGTAATGCTCCGACCTTTCGGGCTTGGAAAGCCCGCGCACATCTGTCTATACCAATCCCGCGAATGTGTGGGTGGGGCCGAACGGAATTGAACCGTTAACCTACCGGTTAAAAGCCGGCTGCTCTACCTGTTGAGCTACGGTCCCGGGTGTGTTACTTGGGATCCCCCATATGGATCCTTTTCACTTATTCAATAATAAATACAATCTGCTGTTTCCTCGCACATGGGTTGAGGTAACATGGCGACCTCACGGAGACTTGAACTCCGATATCGACCTTGAAAGGGTCGAGTCCTGACCTTTAGACGATGAGGCCGTTGTGATTAATTGTCAAGTTAAGTTAGATTGGCGGATTCTCAAGGATTCGAACCTTGGGTGGGCTATTAACCCACGGCGGTTTTCAAAACCGCTGCCTTAAACCTCTCGGCCAAGAATCCATATGACTTACAGTGTTTCATTTGACTTTCTTAACTTAATCTACCGAGTCTTAGTTTTACACCACCAGATTCACATTTTTTCATCCTCAAATCTTATTAGCTAAAAAAGTTAGACTAGCTGTCTAGGTCGTAATATATATATGATTATGGAACATAAAGATTTTCTGTGTGAGCATTGTGAGCGTGTCTGCAAGAATGCCATGTCGCTATCTCAACATCGTTTAAGATGTGAGAAGAATCCTGGGAATATTAAAGATAATTTCTATCTACCTTCTAGGAAGGGAAAATACAAGAAAGACAATCCTTCAGAGTTGACGTTGAAGAGGCGAGCTGCTCGAGCTAGAAAAGTCTTATTTGAGGAGAATGGCTCACTATCTTGCTTGTACTGTGAAAAACTCACCGAGGATTATTCATGTTTAACTGTACATGAATCAATGTGTCCAAAGAATCCCAACAGAGGAGACAGAAGCCTTAGTGAAGAGACTAAAAAGAAATTATCACTTATCACGAAGGGTAGAAAGATGTCAGATGAGTTTAAGACAAAGATTAGTGAGGCAATGAAGCGAGCTATTCTTGAGCATCCTGAATCTTATACGTCATCCAACAGAGGAAGGGTAAAACAGATTATTGTCGATGGAGTTAAGCTTCATGGTTCATGGGAGGCAACTTTTTATTCCTGGGCAAAAGAAAATAATCTGAATCCTGAAAGGTGTTTGACTGGATTTGATTACTTCTGGAATGGGAAGAACAGAAAGTATTTTCCGGATTTTTATCTTCCGAATCTTGATCTTTATGTCGAAGTGAAAGGATATGAGACCGAACAAGATAGAGAAAAATGGAGACAGTTTCCTGAGAAGATTATTGTTCTAAAAAAAGAAGAGATAAGAAGCATTCTGAAAGGATCTTATTCAATCCGATTTTAAAGAGTTTGGTGGAACGGGTGGGACTCGAACCCACACATGTCCGGTTATGAGCCGGGTAATCTGAACCAATTGATTTACCGTTCCATTTAGAGATTTGGTGGGACAGGAGGGACTCGAACCCCCACATGTTCGCTTATGAGGCGACTAATCTGAACCTATTGATTTACTGTCCCATTTTAGTATTTGGCACCCCCAGATGGATTCGAACCACCGACCGGTCGGGTAGAAACCGACAGCTCTAATCCGCTGAGCTATGGGGGCGTGTTGTGTTTTCTTTTGTGATTTTTGGTGGAAGGTGATGGATTCGAACCATCGAAGGCGGTGCCGGCAGATTTACAGTCTGCTCCCTTTAGCCACTCGGGAAACCTTCCTTGGAGACGTTACGTTGATTATCAAAGAACGTGGTACCAGGGACGGGACTCGAACCCGTACGACTGTGAGGTCCGCGGATTTTAAGTCCGCTGCGTATACCATTCCGCCACCCTGGCAAGGTGAGGGACCTATTGTGACCGGGTCCCTGGGCGGTGTATTTATTTACTTAGTTTTGGTCTTGGTCGCCGTTGGTGTCTTCTTGGTGGGTGTTGTCTTCTCGAGGAGGACTGGAACGACCTGTGCGTAGTAGGATGATGGGACGTCAGGTCGACGATGGTTGATGTTGGAGGCGCATGAGGCAGCCTTGGATCGTGAGTAGAAGATCTGGGCTTCGGCCTTGACAGACCAGATTCCACGGAGTCGACCGGAGTATGCACGGCGGTTGAGGAACTTGCCTGCGTTTGCCTCCCGCACGATGTAGGCGGTGTAGTACTTGTCCATGTCGATGTCTGAGGCGAACTGCTGCGTCTTGGTGTTATTCATGTTGTTTATATTATTCTTTCCTTGGCTGGATTTACAAACTATTTTTTGGGGTGGAATCTGTTAGGCTGCGAGGATTGTGGCGGTGTTGGAGGCGATGTGTTTGGCGTTGTCGTTGGTGGTGATGATGGCTTCTTGTGAGTTTGAGAAGAAGATGTTGTTGCGTGGGTCGATGATGGGGTCGATGTGGATGATGGGGAGGAAGGATCCTGAGGGAGTGAGGATGACTTGACCGATTTGGAGGGAGCTGACCTTGGTGGTTGTTGTGTTGTTGCTCATGGTGGGTATAAGTATGTTGATTTTGAGCCACCTGTCGGAATCGAACCGACGACCTACGGGTTAAAAGCCCGCTGCTCTACCGACTGAGATACAGTCCCATGACGTCAATCTAAGCGAGGCGACCCCAGTGGGAATGGAGCCTGAGGTCAGATTCGAACTGACGTGGGTTACCCGCCGCGTTACAAATGCGGTCCAATCGACCTCTATGGGACTCAGGCTTGATTCTTGAATTCTCTGTTACCTTTTCTTATTCGTGTTGATGTTTTTTCTTTTGATGATCTTCCCCAATTTCTAAAGTTAGGTGTTAGTGCGTGACAGTTAGGACATAATACTCTAAGATTTTCTTTTGTATTATTAGTATGATTACCGTCGATATGATCGATTTCTAGAATTGTCTGTCCATTATCTCGTGTCTTATTATAACCGCATTGAGAACAAGTATTATTCGCTTCTTGCAATAATCGTTCTCGTCGTTTACCGTAACCCAGCTTTTCAAAAGGAACCGAAGACCAATCAGTATAAGAATGTTGATTCTTTGCTTCTTTACCTCTTCTCGACTTCATTGCTTCGTAAAAAGCTTCTGTCTTGGGAGGAACAGCAATCCTATCAGGGTTTTCCTTACAGTGCCTTTCATGATATTTCAATCCTCTTTTTCCACATTCTCTTGAACAATATTTACATGTATCCATATTACTAAGTATTAGTTACATGCAACCGTTGACCAAAAAAAGTGAAACCGTTGCTCTACCAGCTGAGCTAAGGTGGCGGGTTGTGGGCGGGTTGTTTCCGCCCGAGGTGTGTTTATCCGTTCATCGTCTTGGAGGGCTTGACGGTGTCGTCGCTCCTGGTGATGAGCTCAACATCGGAGGTGAAGAGGTAGATGGGCTTGCGGCCTTCGATCTCCACGTAGCATCTGATGCGCTGTGAGCTGTCGACGATGCCGGTGAGTCCGATGAAGCGAGGATCTCCGCCGATGATGCGGACGAGGTCGCCTTGTTCGATCCTGACGTTGCGAGATCGCTCGGTGGCGGCGACACGGTTGTGATGTTGGAGATGGAGTGAAATTGATGCGATGGTGGCTGCATCGAAGTTGGAGATGATGTCGCTGAAGATGACAGCGGCTTGGTCGTTGAGCTTCGGCAGCTTGGCGCCGGCCTTCTCGACCTTCTTCATGTGTGCCGGCTTCTTGTTGTCGTTGAGAGCCTGTAGCGCTGCCAGCTTCTCTGCCTTGGCTGCAGCTCGGGCGCCGCGCCGGTCGGCACGCTCTGCCTCGAGCTTGGAGAGCTTGTTGGCCTTGTTTGCCTCGCGGGTGGCCTTGCGCTCGGCCTTTGCCTCGTCGTCGGTGGATGGCGACTTCTTGCCCTTGGCAAGTTCGGCCTTGACAGGCTTTGCCATGGCAACGGCCGGCTCGGAGGAAGCGGATGCGTCCTTGGCAGCCTTGCGAGCCTTGGCAGCAGCGAGAGCCTTATCGATTGCGGAGAGCTTGGTCGTGTCAGTCATTTCCATATTCCTTGTTGTTTGGTTGCCGTTACTTTCTTAATTTACTCTGTGGTTGCCGACTTTGCACCGACTATTTTTCGTTTGCGATTTTAATTTCTTCCTCCGTTGGAGGGCGCAGTTTGAAGCTGGAGGAAGGAATGACGAAGATTCCGTCGTAGATGAGATCCCCTGCCATGTTGAGGCAACCCCCGATGGTGTCGATGATGGGGAAGGTCTCGCCGATGTAGTGATTCACGTAGACTCGTTTATTGACGTCGAAGTATATCCAGTCTTTGGTGAGTACCGCCATCAGGCGAGGTGTCGTGTTGTTGAGTTTTGGATAGAGAGGCTTTTGCTTTTCTTCCATGTCAGTAGTGTCCTGGTCGAGTGGTGTGACCCGACCAGGCGGTACCGTCCCAGATGTATGCATGTTCTGTGCCAAAATCTGGCCAAGCTTCTCGAAGCATCTCGTCGAGGTTGTCGTAGAAGACGAATTCCTTGTCTTCCCCACGATCCCTGGCGTATGCCACGGTCTCGGCGAGGGTGTCACCCAAGGAGCTCAGGTTGCCGAGCTCCACGAGTTCTCGAGCTAGCTTGGATGAGTTGTAATGATTCGTGAGGGTTGCGCCTACTCCCTCAGGGCGGCCGTCGTAGTGACAGTAAACGCCCTCGATGGATCCGTTAGCGTGAATGATTCCGATGCATGAGCGAGTTGACATGTGTACCTTTCAGTGATTGGATGCGAGGGCGAGAGGTTGGACTTCGGTGCGTAGTCTCTGGACGGTGGAGAGGAAGCCGATGTAGGCTTCGTCGATGGCATCGATCTCCCTGAAGTCAGGGTCGGTGGCGTTCTCCTCCAGGACTTGCAGCTCTTTGATGCGATTCTTCATCTGTCTCAGCTCGAATTCGAGTGAGGTGAGGTGAGACATCTTCAGGGTGTAGAACAGCTGAGGAATCATTCTTTTTCCTTTCAGTAGGAAGCCTGGCGACAGATGACTGGCTTTTGGCTTGACGGCATTAGGAGCCTCTTCTTGTAGCCGTTTCCGACATTGATGCAGTTGAAGTAGAAGACTGCTTGAGCCAGATCACCACGGAACGAGTAGCGGGTTCGGTAGCTACCCTTGCTGTACCGGCCGACCTGCACGAGGAACTCGGTGGCGGAGGAGTATGCAATGTGCTTGCCGTTGAGTGTTGCGGTCTTGAGGTTCGTCTGCATTCCGTTCATCATGATCTTAATCTACCTTGAGGATTGTTGACTTTGCACTCAGTCGAGAGAGGCCTTCAGATTCGCGATGCCGATCTCGAACGCCCGGATGTCGAGAGGATCCGTGGCGGTACGCAGGGACTCCGTCATGCTGTCGAGCAGCGTTCGACGGTATTCCACCGGCAGATTGGTGAGGTCGAGCTTCTTAACTTCGGATCGGTTGGCTTCCATGGTTCTACTCTATCAGGTTGAGGTGGAACTTTTCACTACCTGCCCCATTGCTGAGGAATCGACTTTCGAAGAATCTCGAGGATTCCGCCGAAGTTGCCCAAATCATCATCATCATCGAGATCATCTAGTGCGGCACGAATCCGCTTCGCCTCCTCGAGGGTCATGCACATGGAGACACAGTCAGACTTACCTGGCACACCTGGTACATACTTTGTGATGATCATGATCTCTTTGTACTCCTTCTCAGTTGAGCTTTTCACACTCGGCCGATGGCGGAAAGGAACTGCTTCTTCGCCTCGGCGCCGAGGACCGCACCGACCATCACGTAGAGCGCCTCGCGGAAGGACGTGAACTTGGCGAGGGTCGCCGAGAACTCCATGACGTGGTTACCGTGGATGGGGGAGATGTAGGAGGCGTTCCGTTTGACCGCGTCATTGATCTCATCGAGTGAGCGGACGAGGCGACATCCGATACTCTCAAGTTCCTCAGCGTGTCGATCGACCGTCGCGGCGATGGTCAGGAGGTCGCACTGTGTGAGGGTCCACTCCCTCTCGTTGGGGGAGATGAGGGTGAGAACAGCGTTCTCGAACTTATTGGTGTTGTTCATAGATTAGTTATACTTCAGCGAATGTTGACTTTGCACTCACATGCAGAAGAAGAGCACCACGGTGGCGTAGAAGCAAGCTAGTGTGAAGCACCCGACGATTCCGTACGCCACCGTCCGCACCGCGAACTGCGCGGGAGAGATGCGTTCACCACGGCTGTTCACCATCAGTTCCTTCAGCTCGTCAACCATGAGACAAGTGTACTCCGCAGAATGTTGACCTTGCACCGCTCCAAAAATATTTTTTATTTTCTTCCCTCCCCAGGACCCTCCGACAATCCCCGGACTGCATCCCCAGGCTGCCCAGGATGCCCTCAGAATAGTCTTTGCCACCAGGACGGGTTGACATCCATGCCGGCATTTGAAAACACTCCTGAAGGCATCCTGGCGCAAGTATGTCAAAGAGCGGGATTAGAATGGTGTCAAATCTGACCCATGGGTCTATCTCGAATCAGCTTGTTTTCAAATGCCGGGTATGACAATAAATGTCACATTGACATGTGCTTTTTTGTGTACTTTAGAGAGCAGATGGGACAGTGGGTCTAGGGGGTAGGATGACTTCCTCGTCGTCGATGATTGAGGTGTCGATGAGATCGTTCATGTCCTTAGCAGACCTCTTAAGGTAATACCTCCCGCCGTCAACCGAAATGGAACCACACTTGCAGGTGACGAAGTCATGCACGCCTCTGCTCTCGATGTTGTCGCTGCACTTCCTGCATTGAGCTGAGTTTCTGAGGATGCCCATGGTGTTAAGCCTTTCAGCGCCAGGCGCCGTTGATCTGCTTCGCGTTGTCCATCTGGACGAGGACGTCCGAGGTGTGGAAGTGCATCTTGCAACCCTTGCCAAGGACGTAGCCTCGGCGGATCCTCGAGGGACCAGGAGCTGCACACTCTCCGTCGGTCATGATGAGCAAGCCATCCCAGCGGCCACGGTTCTTCGGATCGTTGGCGAGCTGAGTGGGAGCATTGAAGTCGGTTCCGCCACCACGAACCCTCTTGGCAGGAATGTTTGCGCCCTTGCGCCAGGTGTAGACATCCTTGTTGAGAGCGATCGTGTCGAAGGGAACAACGTCGATGGTGACGTTCTTGGTGAGGCTACCGAGTTCACCGAAGAATTCTGCCAGCATGTTGTTGCTGACCGATCCCGACTGATCGATGGCGACAAGGATCTTGGCTACGTAGCCTTTCTTGACGCCTGGGTGGATGTAAGGGTAGCGCTTGTTGATTCGCTTGATCGAGGTGCTGCGGCCGCCCTTGACGAGGTTGCCGACGAACTGGCGAAGGACGTTCCGCCAATTGATCACGGTGGTGATCGACTTGCGGATGGCTTCAATCATGTCGGCCGACATGTTTCCCCAGCCATTGGCCTGGGCGTCGGCGTGCTTGGCTGCCTTCTCGACCATTGCCCTGACCTTGCCTTCAACGTATTCACGCTTCTCCTCCGGAATGCTGTCCCAGGCGTCATGGTCGTCCATCGAGACAATGATGTTGCCTTCCCCGGTGAGTTCTTCGGGAGTCATGCCTTGCTTCTCGGCTTCCTCCTTGATCTTTTCGAAGTACCATTCGGAAGACTGCATGGGTGGAAGCTTGGCGATGATCTCCGCCAGCTTCATGCCCTGCTTCTCGTCTGCCGTGAAGTCTCGGCCTTCGGGGTGCTTTGGGAAGACACCGGGAACGAGTGCGAATTCGGGGAGGATGCGATCACCCGTGACGTGGGAGGAATATTGCTTATTTTCCTTGTCGAGGAGGATGGAGTTAATGGCAAGATCGGTGGCGACGTTCCAAAGTTGGGGTGGTGTCTTGCGGCGTGCCTGGACGTGGCCGAACACGAGGTGATAGTATTCGTGATTGATGACACCACGGATCTCGCGTGGCGAGAGGGAACCGAAGAATTCCGGGTTCCAGTACATCACGATTTCGTCGTTCTTCTCATTGAAGGCGACCGCGGCTGTGGGGATCGATCGAGTCGGAGTCTTCTGGATATGTCTGCTGAGCTCTGCGAAGAAAGGAGAATCCTGCAGGAAAGAAATGAGATGCCTGTCAAGGTTGAAATCCGTCTCAGCTTGAGTGAACATAAATTACCCTTATCACTGAAGGTGCGGACTTTGCACCGGTGGTCAAAACAATTTCTTTCCCACAAGATCCTATTTAAATTCAGTCGAATCTCTTCACTGTCACAGTTGTCGTGGTGACGACTTCCTCGGTGCAAACTCTGAAGTTCTCCTTGGGAATGTCCCAGTAGAACCATCTGAGATTGCCGTTCGACAGGAGCTGAGTATTGCTATATTCCCCGAATATATACTCAGTTCCTGCCGGCACAACGGTGATGGTCTCTGACTGGAGATTATTATATGACCATTCCTTTGTGAGGATGGCCACCTTACGCGTATTTTTTGAGGTGGATGTTTCGCTCTTGCTGCCCATGGTGTACATCCTAAAATGCTGTTGAGCAATCTTACAACTATTTTTAGAAAATCATTTTAAGCAGATCATCTGCTCCCAGGAGGGAACATCAAAGCTACTGAGCCTATCACGATTGTGATCCAAAAAATGGAAACTATGATATCGCTCATGGCAGGTTTCAGATTGGATTCTTTTCGAGAGCCTCGAGTGTTGCTTCTGTGACCCGCTGTTCTCTTCTCTGGAGGAGCTCTAACCAGGATTCATCTGAACTGATCATTGCTTGGATCGTCTGGGTGACGGCGTCTGTGATCTGATCGTTAACTCCGTTGGGAAAAGACATGTGATTGAGCAGAAGCACGATGAGCTCTTCGTTGGTGTAACGTTTTGTGATGGACAACATGTTTCACCTTTTCATGGCGCTGAGCTTGCCCAGTACCTTCTCCAAAGAGCCTTGTCGAACCTTTAAATCATTCTCTTCCTCAGAGTCCTCGAGGGTACTGTATAATCGAAGCTCAATCTCATCCAGCTTGTAACGGACGAGCGTGTGTAGGTGTGTGATGTCGATATTGTCTAGCATAGCCCAAGCATTTTAAGACATCTTTTTTCATTGTACAAATTTGGTGGATCCAGTGGGATTCGAACCTACAGCCTACGGGTTAAAAGCCCGCTGCACTACCGTTGTGCTATGGATCCAGAAAAGAAAAGAGAAGGAGGAGCATTAAGGAAGCTTGGGCTAGAAGAAAAGCTGAGAAATCAAGAACATTGGATGATGCCTTTCTCATAGAGACCTCGGTTGTTGATACCAAGGACGTACGTCCTGCCTGACGTACCAAACCTATTTTTAGAAACTGTGAAGATTCTCTCACCGTATGTCTCCGACTTCTTCTCAAGGTCCACGTAGACCTCACCTCTCACGTCGACGGCATGCAGGATTGTGTTCTTTCCTGCGAAGACGGCCGGTCCATTGCCGTGGCTTTTTGTCACCTGACCGATGAAGATCACAACACCGAAGTTCTTCTTGGCCCAGTCGGTCAAAGCCTCGACCGAACGGACGGCCGTCATGGAATTCGTGAGGGCACCGTTGTACTTGCCATCGTCCAGGGTCTGAAGCGAGTCCTGGAGGATGAACACCTGCTTGCCGGGGTTCGCCTTGCGGAGAGAATCGGCATGCTTCAGCAGGTCGCTGACCAAGGTGTCCTGTCCGACGACGAAGCCGTTGCGGAGACCGAGGCGCTCCACGACCATCTTGACCTGATAGAGGCTTTCCTCACCGGTATTGTAGAGACAGATGTGACCGGCTGAGGTGATGGCGTTGGCAAGCTGGAGGAGCAAGGTTGTCTTGCCGGCGCCAGGGGTGCCGGTGAGCATCATGACGGAGGAGGGCACGAAGCCGTCACCGCCGAGGGCGTCGTCGAACCAGGAGATGCCGACCTTCTTGCGATCGCGGAGAGCATCGGGGACCTGGATGTCCATGATGTTCATGCCGCGCTTGAGACCACGAATTCCGACGTTCAGATTCATCTTCGACATTTCGATTTCCTCTCGGCGTTCCGGGTTACTCTCTTAACCTATCATGCCGGTTGCAGACCTTGCACCAGGCACCCAACTTTTTATTGAACCACGATAGAATACGCGGGTCGAGAGAGATTCATGGAGCACCTCACCCCGCTCTCATTGAAGACGACGTCGACGAACGAACAGGCCGAACCGCCTTCGTAGCCAGCGGCCGCAAGATCGTAGTCCTGCAAGTCGTAGACCATGCGAGTGTAGCAGTCGGACGTGGTCGTTGCAAGACGACCGTTCACCTTGAGGAGCGTTCCCTTGTTCATAGTTAAGTTGTACCTTGCTGGTTGCAGACCTTGCACCATCAATCGAAAATAGGCTCAAAGTCACGCAAATTTGAGGCGAGATAAATCCTTCCGCCCACGAGGAACTTGAAGCGCTGGACTCTCCTCGTGCTCTTCCCCAGGTTCCAAGGGGATTCTTCCACGCGACAGTCGCCCATGTATACCGCGAGGGTTCCACTCTCAATCATCCGGACACTAACACGTGAACCGATCTTGGCGGAGACAAGGTAGGAGTGCTCGTGTCGACGGTAGATTTTCTCGTCGAAGCGGGCATCCTCGTATAAATGAATTCTGTTATTCCAGAGCGAACCCACCGTGAGGTGCGGGGCGCGGATCTCCATTTCCTCGTCAGTGCTGTAATCGTGGACCAACGGAAATGGCAGGAGTTCCTTAGGTCGGGAGACCTGATCATCTTTCCACTGGACCTTGGGACGGCTAGTTCGATAATAGCTCATGTCTCCACCCTGGAATTGTTTTCGAAGGCCACCTGGAGAGAACAGGGCTCGAGGACGAAAGTGTCGTACCCACTTACCACGACGGCCATGCCTTCACGGGTGATATCAACCCATCGCCCAGTACGCCCCTCGGCCGTGATGACGTACGACCCCAACTGAGGGATCTTCGACGTCTTTCTTCTCTCGTTCCAGTTCACTTTCTTAATCTACTCCGCCAACCGCCAAACTTGCACCAACCACAAAAAATATTTGAAGGCCTGAAACAATACCCCCAAATCCCCGCACCCGCGACCGGTCGGAAACCATCCCCAGAAGAGCCCAGAATGCCCTCAGAATAGCTTTACTCCCAATGCCATAGGTTCTTTTGTCGTTAGCCAGAAAGTTTTTTCTTGGCTAGCTTCTTCATCGGCAAGAGAATATCCTGGCATGCGTGGTTTAACACCATCCTCTTGCGGTTGA